>OIIF01000010.1_pt1 | contig 88479 bp, 49 predicted proteins | sample 1583181 | NCBI WGS metagenome assembly OIIF01 (sample SAMN02675044, study PRJEB24791) | human gut metagenome, SKBSTL002 | isolation source: stool | host: Homo sapiens | place: USA
AAAGCTCAAAAAGCCTGCCAGAAAAATAAGTAATGACAGTTTTTTCATGGCTTATCTTATAATCAAAATATTTACTTTGTCAATTTAACAGGAGCAACTCCTTCAAAAGTAATCTTCACAGGTTTAATGTAACCATTCTCATCGAACTCCATCTTATCAATGCAAACTTGACGTTCATTAATACGGTTACAGTCCAAAGGACGACGATGATATACGATATAATATTCATCCTTACCCGGGATTTGTATGACAGAATGGTGTCCGGCTCCGGTAGCTACTTGTGGATCTTGCTGAAGGATTTTTCCAATTCTTTTAAATGGTCCCATTGGAGAATCGGCAATAGCATAAGCAACACTGTAATCAGGACCTCCCCATCCTCCTTCTGACCACATAAAATAATATTTGCCATTTCTTTTCAACATAAACGGTCCTTCCACATATTGTTCAGGCGTAACTTCACGATACATTGTTCCATCCTGAAAAGGCTCCAGACCTAATAAATCAGAGCGAAGCTTCACGACATTACAATGTTTCCAGCCGCCATAATACATGTAATAACTACCATCATCATCACGAAAAACAAACTGGTCAATAGGCTGAGCACCATTTATGATTTTATCAATCAGTGGCTTTCCTAAAGCATCTTTATACGGTCCGGCCGGAGAATCCGAAACAGCTACACCTATACCTCCTTTTTGCTTCTCGTTCTGTATATCATTTGCACCAAAAAACAAATAATATTTCCCGTTAGCCTGAATTACCGATGGAGCCCAGAGAGCATATTTTGCCCATTTTACATTTTTTATCGACAAGACTTCCGGATGCTTAACCCAATGAACCAGATCCTTGGAAGAAAAAGCATCAAAATGCGTCTGAAGATTATACTCCTGATTGATTGCATCTGTCTCTCGTTTTAAATCCTGACCGTATTTTTCAACATCTTCACCATATAGTAAAGAAAGAGTAGGATATACCCAGAATGTATCTCCATATATAATACCTTCCGGATCGGCATACCAGCCAGCAAATATCGGATTTCCGTTTTTCTTATCTCCCTTATTTTGTGATGATACTATACCTGGCAAACATAAAAACAGTACAGCAGCGTAAAAAAATCGTTTTAAAATCATAGATTATCCAATCATACTTTATAAATTATACATGCCTGATTAAAAAACAGGACTATCATGACTATCTGAAGGAATACTATTTTCTACCTCAGGCCAACCATCTTTCCATTGTAACGGATCGAGCATCAATACCCGACCTTCAGGATCGGCAACTTTTACAGCATGATAAAACAGCCAGTCCTGTCCTTTTTTATCAGTTATAACCTCTGAATTGTGCCCCGTTCCAACAAAATTAGTACTACCCTTGATTAATATTTCGTGCTGATTGTCAAGCATTGACCGGCCTTCTTTATTCCAATAGGGTCCCATCAAAGACTCAGACCTTCCAACTACCGTCGTATAAGTACTTTTCAACCCCTCGCAACAACGACCGATTGAAGCAAACAAATAATAATATTTTCCCCTTTTATGGATATAAGTACCTTCGTACGCATCACCTGCAACTCGTAACGGGCGGGTATTTTCTTTCAAAGACAATCCATCATCCGATAACTCTACAGCATAAATTCCATGAAAACTTCCAAAAAACAAGTATTTTTTGCCTCCATCTTCTATGTAAAAAGGATCGATACTATTTCTGACTCCTATTTCATTACTTCGAAAAAGCATCCCATGATCTTCGAACGGTCCTTGAGGAGAATCAGAAGTAGCAACTCCAATTCCACAAGTCCACTCGCCACCCCATGTAGACATTGAGTAATACAAGACATATTTTCCATCAATCAGATTGATATCGGGTGCCCAAAGGCTTCCATTTGGTACAAAATGCGGACGTGTATTATCAGTGAAGGCAGTTCCCTGAAAACTCCAGTCGACTAAGTTTGTAGAACGATAAATCGGCAGATTACGGATATTCTCCGTAGCATAAAGCCAGAAAGTTCCATCAGAGGCACGAATTACGGTAGGATCAGGCAAACTTTCATCTATTATCGGATTGTGATATCTATTTTGTGCCACTCCCCCATATGCCACAAAAGACAAAACAATAGATGCCCATATTTTTGTTTTCATAATAATAAAATTATAAAATAAGGATCAACAGCATAAAAAGAGATATTTACACTCCTTTTATGCTGTTGTATTAACAACTCTTTTACAAAGATGAGGAAAAGAAACGAGCCTGACACGCAAAAATTATTCAGAAAAGAAAAAAATCTAACCTTTCATTGAAAATTTTATTACATGTCACTTTTAAAGCAATAGTTTCCAGAGCCTAATTCAATTATCCAATTATCCCCTTCACACTGTATACTATGAGCTTTTGCCATTTCTGGTTTTTCGGGATGTAGAGATAAAGGAATATACAATGTTGCAGAACAGTTAGCAGGAATAGTTACATTCCACGAAAAACGTCCTTCAGTTCGAGTCCAGTTGCTAACAATTTTACCAGATACAGACTGATAAGAAGCATTGACATAGTCCAGTCCGTCCGGGAAACATGGCTTCATCTCAATATGACGGAATCCAACAGATTCTTTTGAATTTTTTATGCCTGCAAGGTTTTCATAATACCATATCAGCAAGTCACCTAGAAGCATAACATGATTGGCCGAGTTCATATCAGGTGCTGCTGTGTCTCCATTCCATAATTCCCAAATTGTAGTGGCTCCTTTTTCAATCATATATCCCCAGCTAGGATAGTCTGTATTAGTCACAATTTTATAAGCAAGATCTTCTCGACCATGTTCTGTCAGTCCCCTCATTAAATGCTGTATTCCTACAACTCCTGTGCTGACATGCCCTTTACAATCTTTTTCAGTTTTTTCGACGACATTACTAAAAACACGTTTTTCGTAACCATCCGGTACTAACCCATAACGAAGAGACAACAAATTTCCCGTAACTGAATTATTTCCATACTGGGCAGTTTCATAATTGAAAAAGCGTTTATTATATGCTTTCTTCAAGGCCTCAGCATGTGTCTTATAATTGTCAATATCTTCCGAATGACCTGATATCCGAGCAAAATCAATCATTTTATACAACAATCCATAAAATGTAGTACTACCTAAAATCGCCCCATCAGTTTTTCTCATCGGATCTTGAGAGTGAATCAATTCCGGAGCTTCTGGAGGCATACACCAGTCGCCCCACTCATCACGAACCACAAGTCCGTCTTTCATTGAGTTCTTGTAAATATACTCTACCCAGCGCTTCATCGAATCATAATGTTTTACGATAGCAGTAGCATCTCCATAATGACGATACAGCATTTCGGCTGCTAAGATATAAACAGACGGCCATGTCACATCTCCTGCATAAATAGTCCAAAAACGAGGAGATACGGCTGAAATTACACCATCCTCACGTTGGGATTCTTCTATGTCCTGCAACCATTTGCGGTATAACAACGCATTATCAAATACAAAACTTTCTCCCCAGCAGCCGGTTGCACGATCACCAAGCCATCCATGGCGTTCATCCCGTTGAGGACAGTCTGTCGGCATATTATGATAGTTTCCTCTAATGCCCCAATAAGCATTTTTGAAAATCTGATTGATAATAAAATCTGAAGTTTCGAAATGTCCTGTCTGCTGCATTCTGTCATACATAACCTCACCAACAAAATCTTTGATATCAAGATCTCCTTCAACACCATCGATTTCAACATAGCGGAAACCATGATAAACAAAAACTGGTGCCCAAGAAAAATAGCCATCAACAGAAGGAGTAAAAATATCGGTAGCTTTCGCCGAACGTAAATTAGCTACATACAATGTACTATCAGGATTAATGATTTCAGCAAAACGCATAACAACTTTTTGCCCTGCTTTTCCTTTAAAAGATGCTTTCAGTCTGCCTACCATATTCTGTCCCATATCTATCAAGACTTTTCCTGATGCCAGTCGGGTAACCGATGACGGATGAATGCGTTCCATAATGGCAACTGACGGAGATGGCTGGGCTAACAATCGTTTGCATGGAACGGACATTATATCCACGTTCTTCCATGTAGAATCATCATATCCGCCCAAGTTCCACCCGGGCAATTCTTTCTTCATATCATACTCTTCTCCATCGAACTCATTATTTGCGACAATAGGTCCTTTCGATGTAACTTTCCAGGTTTCATCCGAAGCTATGATTTTCTTGCTACCATCAGTGTATTCTATTTCTAGTTGCGCCAATAAACGAGGCAGACCAAATCCTTCCATTCCACTTCCTCTCACCCAAAAATATCGTCCATTACCGAGGATAACTCCTAAGGCATTATCCCCTTCCTGCAATAAATCAGTAACATCATATGTATTATAATATACTGTTTCAGAATAAAATGTAATGGAAGGAGTAAGTAAATCTTCACTCACACTTTTCCCATTCAGAAAAGCCTGATAATATCCTAATCCACTAATATAAAGCGTTGCACGATCGATATGAGACGAAGCCTGAAAGTCTTTTCGCAAATATCTGGCAGCCAACCGTGTATGAAGTTCCGTCTGTGACTCTCCTGAATTTGACATTGCATTTTCACCAATCCATTTAGCATGCCAGTCTTCGGCATGCAACATTCCAGTAGAAAATCGTTGAATCGCACTCCAACTACTCATTCCATGATTTGTCTGCACACGAACTCTCCAATAATATTCTTCGCATGACTGCATTGGCAATCCTTCATACTCAATCTGCATTTTATCCGATTGAACCAAACCTGATTTCCAAATAAGATTATCACCACGTTTAAGGTCACGCAAATCAGCAGCTAACTGAATTTCGTACCCCATTTGTTTTACATCTTTTACATCAGATGCCAGCTGCCATGAAAAATGAGGATTTTTAAGATCTATTCCTAAAGGATTCTCCTGCATTTCAACTCGAGGGTATACCACCGATACCTTTTTGGCCATACATAAAGAACAGCCCACAAACAAGAATAAAAACAGTATTTGAAATTTCTTCTTCATAAATATTATCGAAATATCAAGATTAACAATACATTATAATGAAAAAAGTATTTTTCAAACAATAAAGTCTGTATAAACTCCATGATAAGTTATCAAAACAGAATTTATACAGACTTTTTTTAAGAATAACAGATGAGATTATTTTACCAACATTTTATCCATCAGGACTTTCATCCAGTATCCACCTATTACAGAACGAGCACGGAATCCTACCCATTCTCCGCTATCTGTATGATGCCAGTCACTGATAGGAACACGAGAAGGAGTTTCATTGATATATTTATACAAAGGATCTACAAACTTCTGGAAAGTTTCCATATCAGAAGCCATTGCAGCAGTCCACATAATCCAGTCGGACTTAGTATATTCCTTACGGCTATCCAAAGGCAGACCAAAAGCATTTTGTTTTGTCAGATAATAGTTGATTTCCTTATCGATAACACCTGGGAAAATATTCAATCCCCACATTTTATCCCAAACCATATTATATTTCTGACTCCAAGTATTAGCACGGTCGAAAGCTAAACGGTAATGATCGTTTTCTCCTGCCATTTCCATCCATTTCTGAGCCATCTTCTTTGCTTTTGCTGCATACTCGTCTGCCACATTATTCAGGCCCAGCATCTTAGCCATTTCACTATATCCGGCAACTCCCATAATAGCTTTTACAGAAAGATTGGCATTATGTGCCCAATGTCCTGCAAAGTCATCTGTACAAAGCTGGTTTTCCGGATCCTGACCATATTCAACCAAATAATCAGTCCAGATAGTAAGTAAATCCCAGTACTTTTTAGCATAATTTGCGTTACCTTCAGCTTTAGCTATAGCAGCAGCCAGAATAACCATATTACCACCTTCTTCTATCGGCATATCACCTCCGTAAACCTGACCATTAGCAATAGGATAAGTTCCTAAATCATGAGCAGGGAAAGGTTTATTCCATCTGCCAGTTGCACTATATTCGAAAATACTTGTCATCATTGCTTTTTGCAAATCAGGATTATAAGCAAGGAACAAAGGAGCAGAAGGATATGTTAAATCTACAGTATTAATACATCCATTACTGTTGTTTTCTTTAGAGAAGAACATTAAATTACCTTCTTTGTCTGTAAACAATTTATGAGCAGCCATTACCTGACGATATGAAGCAGCACAAATTTCAGCATATTTTTTACCTCCAGCTTTCTCTGCATCTTTCATGATCATAGCATCAAAATCACGGCAACGTTCCATTACATTCTGATAATTTTGTTTTGCACGTTCAAACGCATCAAAAATAGAAACCTTGCCATCATGTTTCCAATATGCCATACGACGTTCATACATGTATTCGATTGAATATACGTCATCGTATCCGATCATCATGAAGCCACTCTTTCCTGTAGATGAAACATTTCCCAGATCTTCAGAATAAGCCATAGCCGGCATTTCATCGGCATTACGCGTAACTACCTCATTTTGTCCAGGCATCAATTCACCTTTACTTGCAAAAACAGCCTTCATGTCGACATAGTCGCCCAAACTCACAGAAGTATTGGCACCATTATTACCTGCCAAATAAGCATATCCCCAGTCTATGCAAATCAAATCGCCTTTACGACCTGTAATAGGCTGATCGATGCTACCAGCCTGCACATAACTGATTCCGTTTTTCTTAATAACTTGTGCTCTGGTTGGCTGAGTCATCTCATTAATAGTAAGCTGTGGAGTTGTCTCAATATAAACTTGAACATCATGATTTTTCTTATCAGTAGATGTAGCTTGATAAGAGATATAGTTGATAGGAGTAGAAATCAAATCAAGATCATCAATCAACATAGGAGCAGTAAATACAACATCCAGCTCTACCGGTCCACATGTAAAAGTATAATAAGTCTGAGTTGGCAATACGTCTACCGACTTTTGTATAGCGATATTTTCAAATCCGGCTGTTTCTTTATTAGTTGTATATAATCCAAAATCGACATACGCTCCTCCGGTTGTATTATGGCAATGTGCAGCGATGACATTCTTTCCTTCGCGCATTTTAGCACGTACCTTGTCTGATAATTCCAAAACAACATTATTCTTCCATGAATAATCGGTAGCAACCAGTTTTTCTCCATTGAGATACAATTCAAAGACATCATCGTGTGAGTATTTAAGATAAATAGGAGTATCTGCTGGAACATCATTCAAATTAAACTCACGACGTACCCAAATATCTTTCGTATTCCAGCTTGTTCGTACAACAGGCATGTCATTTGTACCGAAAGCTCCCTTTCCTTTTTTCCAGCCTTCGGCATTATAATTCACAGCTGTCCATTCACCTTGAGGTGCATCAAAAGTATAATTACCTTCCCATTCTTCACTTCCGGCCATAGGCAATAAAGATTCAAGTGCCTGTTTTCCCATGAAACGATACACTTTTCCATCTACACGCACAGCACCAATAAGTGATTTTTCATCATTAGTCCAATGTCTGGTTGTACCTTCATTTAACTTATCATAAGGCGACCAAATAGAAAGATAAGGATCAGAAGTTATTAAAGGCACAGAAGGAAGTCTTAAATCTGTTTTTTGTACAGGAGTAAATAAATCTGTTGCCTGAAGCTGGGCAAACAGCCCCATAGCAAACAAGGTTGTAGCTGTAAGTTTCTTCATTGTTTTTACTTATTTTGGTATTAAATTAATTAATGTTCTTGTTTCTAAAAAAACAACCGATTGAATCCACAACCGATTCAAAGTCATTTTGTAAATCTTTCAATCCTATGATGCAAAAGTATGCCGTAATGATAAAAAATAGCGGAAATAATTGTTCAAAAAATAGAATTTACAGTTCAAAACAATTAAATCCGCTATTAAAAAAATTATTTATATGATGATAATGAAAACTTTACCATTCAATAGCTTGATCCTCATCAGGAATCTGAGTATTAATCTTACGTTCAAGAGTCATTGTTCCTTTTACATGATATGGGATTTCTCTACCCTCAACAGATGTATAATCGACAAATGTATATTCAATATTAAATATTACATATCTGTGTTTCAAATAAGGAAGTTCTTCATCCATAATCTCTGCAATGGTATATGCTGCCTGGTCTTTCTTTAACTGCTCTAATTTCAGGTTTTCATTTTTAGTAGACAGTTCAACCATTTTTGTTTCAGGATTAAAGTAAAAGTTTACCTTATAATCTTCACGATTTATCAAATCCTCTTCCATAGCACCGGCATAAAAGAAAATAGTATTTTCATCTACCACCTGTCCTGTTCGGGTATTTCTCACAATCGGATTGGCTTGATCGTAACTACCATCTTCATTCGAAATAAATGTTTGCAAAGTAGTTGTACTATATGTACCAGAATAATCGTTAAACGGCTTAATATTCAACAAAGCCTTGGCATAATTCTTACGAGGATGACCAAGATATGTTCCCGGCTCATCTACAACGGTCAGAGGAAGAACCCAGCTTCTAACCATATTAATTCCCGTAAGGTCAAAATCAATAGGCAATGTAGTAACAGAAACTCCCTGCGGTACATTTACTGTACCAGGAAAATTATAATGCTCAGGTGTAAGCTGTAAGAAATATAAATCTTCACGGCCAAAACGTTCATTATTCAAGATTCCCAATGTATCATTATCTACTTCTACCTTCACATTCAAATCTTTCTCATTAAAGGTTGAACCACTTATGATAACCGGAAGCTGATAGGTAACCTTTCCATCTTTCTTATAGCGAATATAAATATCAGTTACGCCATTAGAACCAATGGGGGCCTTAAACGATACATACTGCTCGTACTGTTCATCTTCCCATTCATTATTGCAGGAAACCCAACAAAATGAAACAAGCAATAGAATAATATAAGAATATATCTTTTTCATTATTTTTCTGTTTATAGTTAATTAATCATTATATGTCCATCCTGGATTCTGAGTCAATAAACGGTTACGTTTTAATTCACTATGACTAATAGGCCAGAAATACATTTTCCGTGAAAAGTTAGTAGGCAACGAAGGTACCACTACCGGAATATGGAACAAATCTTTATACTGCTCTGTCATCAACGTATTGCAGCCATAAATAGGTTGAGATTCTTCTTTTTCTGCATCTTTCCATCGGCGCAAATCATAATATCTATGTCCTTCTCCCATCAGCTCAATCATACGTTCCCGTTTAATTTTTTCCCGGAACAAATCTTTACTTGCATATTCGGCAGCTGTATAGTCCGGAATACCAGCACGGCAACGGATAGGACGAATACCTTTTTTCATTTCATTTATATCACGCTTTATGGTATAAGTCTTGCTTCCATCCCATGACTCTATATTATGTGACCCATCAAGCTCATTTAAAGCCTCAGCATAAATCAATAATATTTCAGCATAGCGAATAGCAGGTTCCGCTTTTCGACGTATTCTACCCATATCTCTATTTTCATGAGTGTCATAAGGGTGTACAAACTTTTTAACGCCAATACCGGTACGCAACCAGAAAGCATTATTATTGTTATATCCATTACCCATACCACGATAATAAAATACCTGCTGATTTCTGTTTGCATCATTCGATTCATTCAGCAAGAACCAGGTTGATCCATTATAAGCGACTGAAGCATAGAATCGTGGTTCACGCTGCACATATTGTAAAGAAACGCCAATACGATGTTCACCCAATTCCGGATAGTTTTCCTGATTTGTTTCATCAACAAATCCCGTTTCACGTACAGTACCATTAGCACCTCCTATTTCAAGGTCTTTTCCAGGACAATCCGAGCCGTCATTCATGTAATAAGCATCACACATTTTTTGAGTCAAACCATGCGTATTCCAACCAGTCGCACTAGTAGGCAATTGGTGTACTACCATTATATCAACTCCTTCTGAAGACTGGTTCTGACCACGTGTAAAAATCAACTCATAATTATCAGAAGCACTTACTTCTCCGTCAAACAATGAGCGATAAGATTCAAACGGATCAATATCCTGCCATCCATCAGGCCAAGTATGCTCAGAAAAATCTCCGTCCTTATACGGTTCAATCGTCACAGGATATCCAACAGAACCAGAAGTACGTCTTCCCAAGTGATAAAGGTCATATCTTTTCCCGTCAGCCTGATTTCCAGGCAATTCCATCACATCAAGAGCAGCAGCTGCAGCTCTTGCCCATTTAGTTTCATCATATTCCTGTGCAATCAGATGTTTTCCATCGAAATTTACCATATCACTGAATTTTTCAGTATCACTCGGATGAGGATTATTAATAGGGCTCGCAGCATACAGCAATACTTTAGCACGTGCAGCCAGAGCTGCTCCTCGAGTAGGACGAGCGATTGCTAAAGGACCTCTCTCCAATGGTAAGTCTTTTGCTGCAATTTGCATTTCTGATGCAATAAAATTAGCCACCTCATCATAACTGGAGCGTGCTACAGCCAAATCTTCATACTCTTGTGTAAAATCCATACCCTCATCAGGCATAATAGGTATAGGTCCATATTTACGCAACAACAGCCAATAATAATAGGCACGTACAAAACGAGCCTGTGCCTTATAGTCAGCACGTTCTTCTTCTGTAAATTTTGTATTACGATCTATATTATGTATAAAAACTGAAGCCTGGTAGATACCGGTATAGCATTCTCCCCATGGACCTTGTTCCCATCCTTCATCATACTCACCATTCTTCCATTTTTTATATTTATCATCACGGTCACCAAAATACATATCGTCTGCAAAGCAATACATCGTAAAACCCTTACTTGATACATCCGCATTGACACCTATAAGATGTGAGTAAGCATCAGATAACCATCTTTCCGAATAATCACGGTCGGCAAACACTTTTTCAATAGTCATACGATCTCCAAAGTACCGGTCTGCATCCAGTTTATCTTCGCAAGAAGACATTGAGAGCAAAAAAAGTGCAGAATATAATAGATATTTATTTTTCATAAGACAAGATTAAATATTAACAGTTAAACCAAATGTTAAGCTTCTAGACAATGGATATTCTGTACCTGTTGAGCTATGCAATTCCGGATCCCAAAGTTTAAACTTAGAGAATGTCAGAATATTGCTTCCACGGAAGAATATACGTATATTATTGAACATGATTTTATTTACAATCTGCTTGGGAAGTGTATAACCAAACTCCAATGTCTTCAAACGCAAATATGAACCGTCACGCAACCAGAATGTAGAAGCACGGTAGTTATTACTGTTTCCTCCAAATGACAAACGAGGATATTCTGCATTCGGGTTTTCTGTTGCAGGATTACCTGATATGTCAGCAGAAATCCAGCGGTCAGATTCGGCTACATCCTTCAGCACATTACCCCATTCACCTGAACTGAATGCATAGACAGTAGGACCATCAATAAAGAATGAACTCTTTCCTGCACCCTGGAAGTGAACGTTCAAGTCAAATCCTTTCCATGTACCAGAAATACCAAAACCATAAATCATATTCGGTCTGGTAGTAGCTCCAATAGCTACACGGTCGCCATCATTTACTACACCATCACCATTTACATCCTTATATTTAATATCTCCCGGCTGTACTGTTCCAAATTCCTGTTTCGGGCTATTACGAATATCATCATAATCCTTGAAAAGTCCCAAAGCAATCAATCCTTTAGCCTGATCTACTCGATAACCTTCTTCCATCTGGTATGGATATACATTGTTTTCTTCATCTTTTTCCAAAACGGTATTCTTGCTATATGTGATATTACCTCGTACAGTTATATCAACTTTTCCTATTTTCTGGCGATATGCAAAATTACCATCAAAACCTTCAGACAAGACGCTACCAACATTTGCTCTTGGAGTGATACCCGAAAGACCAATAATAGCAGGCAGATATTTACGTTCCATCCAGATTCCATCTCGCTGTTCATGGAAATAATCGACTGTTGCAGTAAACTTATCATTGAAAAGTGAAAGGTCTACACCCACATCATGTTTGGTAGCAACTTCCCAAGTAGCTCCTACAGAAGCTACATCTGTATATTTCAATCCGACATAATTACGATCGTAGGAGTAATCTCCCCATTGATAACTTCCTCCATCACCAATTGTGTAAAGATACGGGAAGCGATATTGAGTACCTCCAATATTTAAATTATCATTACCTACTTTACCCCAAGAGTAACGTAACTTAAACATATTACACCAAGGAGCTATTTTTTTAATCCATGGTTCTTCTGCCACATTCCAAGCTACAGAAAAAGCTGGGAAGAAACCGAATCTATGACCATCGGCAAAGTTTTCAGATCCATTGTATCCAAAATTGAAATCAGCAAAATAACGGAACTTCCAGTTATAACTGAAACGTCCAGCCAATCCCATATGACGTCTGGCTATACCATTCTTAATATCATCACCAATATTTACTGTAGCTACCTGAGTATCATAATTAAACTTAGCCAATCCACCGATATGATGCTCATTAAAGGCACGATCGTAATGTAATTCTGCTTCGAATACTTCTTTACGGTTACCCTCAGAAGAACTGCTCTGTGTCATCAGCTGTTCGTCTGTAACCTGAGTAAATACCAAGTTTCCATACTCATCACGCTGACGCTGTGCTTTCCACTGTTTAGGCCATTTAATACGGTCAATATTCGTTTTATTCCATGTATCAAAGCCAAAGCGTCCAACAAATCTCAATCCTTTAGTGATAAAATCCAACTTCTGCTCCAGTGTGATATTAGTCTGAACTGTATTTTCCCAATGTTCTTTATAACCAGTCTGAGTAGCCAGTACCCATGGGTTAGTCTGTTCTCCCGTTCCATAAGCCGGTACATAACCGTTTGAATACATAACAGGAATACTGATAGGATTCTGATACATCAAAGATTTCCATATATCTCCAGACAATCCAGGTTCATTCCATTTTCTTAATGATCCAGACACACCAACTTTCAACAATGTTGTATTAGTAATATCAATATCAGTGTTCAATCGATAATTCCATGTTCCTGCATTTGTATTGGTATTATAGTCCTTCCGGAGAGATTCATCCGTATTATACATACCATTTTCCTGCAAATAGCTGACAGACACGAAATATCTAGCAGTAGATCCACCACCGTTCAGGTTCAAGTTCGCACGATACTGCATAGCTCCGTCACGCAACAGCATACCCATCCAGTCAACATTCGGATAAAGATCCGGGTCTAGTCCTCTGCGTAAAATTTCCAATTCTCCAGGAGAGTAAATAGGTTCCTGATTACGAGTAATACGTGCTTCATTCATCATATTTGCATAGGTAATACCATCTGCAAATTCAGGTGTAATAGTACGGGTATTATAAGAAGTTTCCACCTTCGCATCAATATTAATTTTACCGGCTCCACCATGCTTAGTGGTAATCAAAACAACACCATTTGCACCTCGTGAACCATAAATAGCTGTTGCAGAGGCATCCTTCAATACAGAGAAAGATTCAATATCTTCAATATTTACATCATTCAAATCACGCTCAAATCCATCAACCAATACCAAAGCAGACGTATTTGCACCAAATGTAGAGATACCACGTATCCAGAACTCAGAAGTATTTTGTCCCGGCTGACCAGAAGTCTGCATAGCCATAATACCAGGAACATTACCTGCCAAGGCGTTTGACAAGTTTCCGCCCGGAGCTGTTTGAAGTTCCTTTACTCCGACAGTTGTAATAGCACCGGTAACACTGATTTTTTTCTGTGCACCAGTACCTGTAATAACGACTTCATCGATAACATTATTCGAAGATTCCTTCATCTGTACATTTACCACTTTCATGTTTTCCTTGATCAATACCTTATAAGTATCAAATCCAATATATGAAAACAACAAAGTGCTATATGCATCTATTTCAATCCGATAACGACCATCAATATCGGTAATTGTACCCAGTCCGGGAGCATCTTTTACTGTTACGTTTACACCTATCAGCGGCTCTTTATTTGAATCAACAACTGTTCCCGATACGATAACTTTTTCAGCCCAAACAGTTGTAGCGGTGAAGAACACCAAAAGAAATGTGATAATATTTTTCATTTTATCCGTGTTTTTCATTTATTACTTACTGTATTCTCTGCACTAATCTCCTCTTCATCCGACTCATGTGCACTATCTTCATCCTCCATAGCAATTTTACGGATAATATGATTATCCATATCCCCCACATAAAACACATTATTTTGCTCATCGTATGCCAACCCACGAGGATTATTGAAACGAGCCTCACCACGTAGTGTTCCATCTACATATCCCTTAGCCTCATTATTAAGGTTTGCACTACCACGACCTGCATACGTTGTAACAACACCTTCTGGAGTTAACACACGAACACAATGGTTACCTGAATCTGTAAAATAGAAATCATATACGTCACTCTTATTAGCTTTTACATACTCTGGATTTTTAACAAAGACACCTTGATAAGGAGAGTTCAAACGAGCGTTAGCTCCTACACCATCTACCCATGCACTCTGACCTACTCCACCAGCTATAAGGTAAGGAACACCGAATGTTTTTTTCGCTTTGTCATAATTCATACGCATGATATAATGACGATTGATTACAACAAGATAAGCATAGTCCCCACTAGGATGAATCACAATATTAAATTCCCATTCATTATCTTGAATAGTAGTAATATATTCGCGATGTGCCATACAGTTCTCAGGTCCTACTCCCCATTTATGATAGTCGAAACGATAAAGTACACCTTTCGAGAAATTATTATAATACATTTCATGGTTAACCGGATGAATTGCTACTCCGTTACACTGTCTTCCGGCAGCTAACACTCCAGCATTTCTAAATTCTCCGTTTCCATTTTTTGTAACATAAATCGCACTCTTACGATCTTTGTCATTATCGCCGCCGCCGCCATCATCACTGGCTACTATCAATGTATCACCATCCGCAGTCCACGAAAGGGTTCTCATACGACCAATACCAGCTTCACCGGTCGTCAAACCTGTACGAACAACCTTCTCGTCTAAATCAAAAATACGGATTGGTTTTCCGTTATCCTGCGACATATAAAGTTCTGTTGAATCATTCGGATTAAACGAGAACCATGTAGGTTCTTGTACACCATAATAATTTATAAATGATTCATCAAAAGCTCCATCTACCACATCATATTTACCATCATCACGCACTTTTCCATACAGCGTACTGACCATCATTTCTCTATTATAGTGAAATTTCTCAGAAGCTGTAGCTGTTTGATCACCAACCGTAACGGATACAGTTCCTTCATAACTTTTTGCAGGAACCATACAGTAGATAAAGTTACTTTTCGCACTTATCAATACAGCCTTTTTGCCGCCAATGAAAACCTTAACCAAGGATGTATCCGTTCCAAAGTTCTCACCTTCAATAACCATCTGTGTCTTTACCGCTCCCGAATCTGGAGTAAAACCTGTAATCGCAACAGGAAGACTTGGATCATAAGGGATATTCCCTTCTTCTGATATGCTATCTTTACATGCCGATAGCCCCAGAATAAAACTCAGTATCCAATAGATACCACCATGTTTTACATGCATCAAGTTTTTCATAAAACATTAAATAAAAAGTTTAAATCATAAATTAAATTTAAGATTGTAAAAATCAATCAACGCAAAAGTAATTTAAGGTATATAATACAAGGAAAAATATCTATTCAAAAAAAGAAAGAAACTATTCAGAATAGTATTTCACATTTTATAAACCACTAGTATTCAACATTATGAGCAAGAAGCAAGTACATAAAAAGAAAATCCGCTTCTATGAATAACAGAAACGGATTCAATTCAAAAAATATCTTTTTAATAAATAAAAATTCTGCGTAACAACACTTAATTCTACCTCCAACCCACCCGTTATACCCTATACTACAACTATATCACGAATCAATATACAACTTTTTATAGCTGAAAATTTACTGCGTATTTTTTAGCACCTAATTTTAAAAGTCATCTCTTCCAGCTTTAATCCTGTTACAAAGAAAATAAACTCCCATTTTGAGCAGACTAAACCCTTCCCTTAAAAAACTTCCCCCTTTCAGCTTCGCATCACAAAGCCGAAAGAGGGAAGAACATATTTATCTGCAAAGATTAACTAAAAACTTATTTCAATTCAAATACGGTTTTCGACTTTATATCTTCCGCAGAAGCAGCTATAACAGCCTCAAATTTTCCAGGTTCTGCAACCCATTTATGCTGCTTGTCATCAAAAAAGCTCAAAGACGATTTGTCTATTGTAAAAGAAACTGTTTTAGTTTCTCCAGCAGCCAGTTTGACTTTACAGAAACCTTTTAATTCTTTTTCCGGACGAGAAAGTGAGCTCTTTTTATCACAAATATAAAGCTGAACGATTTCTGCTCCTTCTCTCTTGCCTACATTGGTAACAGGGACTGTCAGCACAATTTTTCCATCCTGAGTCATTTCTTTAGAATCCAGCGTAACCTTGCCGTATTCAAACTGAGTATAACTTAATCCATGTCCAAAGGCAAACAAAGGCTTAATATTTTCCTTATCGAGCCAACGGTAACCCACAAAAATACCTTCATTGTATTTCGCATCCCAGATATTCTCGTTCTCTCTCTTTACACCAGGATATTCACCCAATTTATGAGCTCCAACATCTTCCAGACAAACAGGGAAGGTAAAAGGAAGTTTACCTGAAGGATTGACATCTCCCAAAAGGACAGATGCTATGGCGCTTCCGGCTTCACTGCCTAAAAACCATGCCTGAACAATAGACGGCACAGATTTCACCCAAGGCATAGCAACGGCATTACCCGATATGTTTACGACAATCAAGTTTTTGTTCACTTTTGACAAAGCTTCTATCAGCTGATCTTGTCCGTAGGGCAATCCCAGCTGTGCACGGTCTGCATCTTCACAATCCTGTCCTGCACTTTTATTTAAACCACCAAAGAAGATTACATAATCGCATTCTTTTGCCAGGCTGACAGCCTCAGCAATCAGTTCTTCCGGCGAACGGTTATCTGACAAATCCTGTCCTGTAACAACTCCGTTGTATTCGCCACTGGCATCTCCGACATATCCTCTTGCAAAAAGAACTTCTGCCTTGCCGGCAACTCTCTTTTTCAAGCCATCGAGCGGTGAAATTTCATGTTTTACCTTCAAAGAAGAGCTACCTCCGCCAACGGTCATCATCTTCAACGCATTCTCGCCAATTACTGCAATTTTTGAAGCTTTATTCAAATCAATCGGAAGCACATTTCCTTTATTCTGAAGCAACACGATACCTTCTTCTGCAATGGTACGGGCCGCATCAAAATGCTCAGGACTTCCCATAGATCCGAAAGGACGATTGCGGTTCATTGTCGTACGGAATGAAAGACGAAGGATGCGACGAACTTTCTCGTCCAGCTCTTTGGTTGTATATTTACCCGATTTAATCTTATCCAGATAAGCTTTAGCCAGATAATAATTGTCATAAGCATTACTTGCTCCGTTCGACAGTCCGTTGGTCCAACTTCCGAACTCTAAGTCCAAACCGTTAGTAATGGCCTCGTCAGTATCGTGAGTACCACCCCAGTCGCTGACAACAACTCCGTCAAATCCCCATTCACCTTTCAATATATCATTCAGAAGATATTGATTATGGCAGCAATGCTGGTCTTTATAAAGATTATACGCTCCCATGATACTCCATGCATGACCTTCTTGCACCGCAGCTTTAAAGGCAGGCAGATAAATCTCATACAAAGCTCTGTCATCGACAATCACATTGGTTGTATGGCGATTGACTTCATGATTATTCAGAGCATAATGCTTTACACAGGCAGCAACGCCATTACTTTGAACCCCTTGTACATAAGGAACCACCATCTTGCTGCTCAGATAAGGATCTTCTCCCATATATTCAAAGTTACGTCCATTCAAGGGTGTACGATAAATATTTACGCCCGGTCCTAATAAAATAGTTTTATTTCGATAGCGAGCCTCTTCACCGATACTCTTGCCATACAACAAAGCCATGTCAGGATTCCAGGTCGCAGCCAGACATGTTAATGCCGGAAAAGCAACACATGAATCGTTTGTCCATCCGGCCTGATCCCATTCGTCCCACAAAACCTCCGGACGAATACCATGAGGTCCGTCAGTACACCAGATCTCAGGAATACCCAAGCGGGAAACACCGGGAGAACAGAACTTAGACTGAGCATGAATCATAGCAATTTTCTCTTCCAGTGTCATTCTGGACAAGGCATCTTCAACACGTAACTCAACAGGCTTTGTATCATCTAAATAAACAGGTGTATCGACAGACTGCGCCGAAACAGAGGCAAACAGAACAAACGCCAACGCACCTAACAATATTTGTTTTTTCATGATATTAAATGTTTTATGATATTTCAAGAACTATTTCAACTATTGAAAACTAAAACCTAACGAGTGAATATATTCCTTTTGAGGTATGCAATTTTCTTTCTTACAATTCTGAATGAAATCATTCATCGCTTTCCGTACCATCTGCTGATCAGGACGTGCCTTACGAATTTCGGCATAGCTGCCTCTGGGAGATTCAGAAAAGGCTACAATATGATTCCAGTTATCAGGCATCTGGATTCCCATTATACACGAGTCATCCTTTTTCTTATAAGGCCAGAATGTCCATCCTATATTATTTTCTTCCATGACTTTGCAAAAAGATGACTGCCATTCTGAAGTATTATGTCCTATCTCTCCCATATACATAGGTAAATTTACACTATCACGAAAAGCTATGAATTCCTGAATTGCTTCTTTCGTAGGAGCTCCGCCATAACGATGACAGGTATACATCAGCTTATCATCATATTTGGCATCCTTAAACGGCTTAAAGTTGCCATTCCATTGAGAACCTCCCAATAATATGATATGGTTGGTATCGACTTCACGTATTGCCTTGACAGCACGCTTATGCAAAGCTTCCAATTTACCATTCAACTCCTCCATGTTATCGAAATACGGAGCAATCGGCTCATTTATCAGTTCATAACCTAATATTACAGGTTCATTTTTATACCTTTCAGCTATGTTTCTCCAGATATCACAGAATAACTGCTGGCTACGTTCGCTTTCGAATAACCAGGGATAACCATAACTATCGTCAATATTGTCGCCAGTCTGTCCGCCCGGAGCATCGTGCATATCCAAGATCAAATACAATTTATTATCTCTACACCAGTTAACAACACTGTCAACACGTGCAAATCCATCTTGTTCCGCTGTCAGTCCCATATAATCTTCATCAGTAAATAGCTTGTAATGGAACGGAAGACGGATTGTATTTGCTCCCAAACCGGCAATAAACTCTATATCACGACGAGTTATATAATTGTCTTTAAACTGTTTCCAAAAATCAGCCGTAAAATCAGGTCCTACCAGTTCACAAAACATCTGGTTAATCATTCTGGCAGAATTGGTATTAGTGAAACCAAACATATATCCTTCAGGATTTAACCAGTTTCCCAAATTAGTACCTTTTATGTGTAAGGTATCTCCATCCGGTTCTATCAGACAGGTACCTTCAACATGTACAAATTTATTCTCATCCAGTTGATTTTCAACTTCCTTTTGAGATTGCTGGCAAGAAAATAAGCATCCGGCCAAAGTGAGTGCTATAATCTGTTTTATCATAAAAAAAACTCCTATATTTATTCTGCGACATTAAACTCAGTTGTCAAGCCTCCCTGACTATCGGAAGCTACCCACAATTTAAAGTCGCCCGGTTCAACTACCTTCTTCATATCTATATTCCAAAAAGCCAATTCTGATACCGGCAAAGCAAACATAACCTGCTTAGATTCACCAGGCTGTAAATTGACACGCTGGAAGCGCTTCAACTCTTTCACCGGTCTGGTTACAGAGCCAACTTTATCTTGCACATATAACTGTACAACCTCTGTACCTTCATAACGTCCGGTATTTTTCAATTCAACAGAAACTTTCAATGTATCACTGACCGTCAATTTGTTCGAAACAATCTTCAGATTATCATAACTGAATGTCGTATATGACAAACCATATCCAAATGGGAATAATGGTGTAGAACCTGCATCAAGGAAGAAAGAACGGCATCCCACTGAAGTCTGTCCTGCTTCCATCGGAATTTCATCAAGCAACATTTCTTTTTCCAATGCCGGTCGTCCGGTATTATTGTGAGCATAATACATTGGAAGCTGACCTACCATCTTAGGAAATGTAACAGGTGTTTTTCCGCTTGGATTCACCTTTCCGAACAAGATATCAGCCAAAGCAGGTCCTCCCATTGTACCCGGATGGAAAGCATAAAGTACAGCATCCGATTCTTCTACTTCTTTAGCTATTGTCAGTGGTCGGCCTGCCATAACAACAGTAACAAGAGGTTTTCCTGTCTGTGACAATTTTTCTATCAGTTCCGATTGCAGACCTTGCAAGTTCAAATCGGCCAGAGAATGAGCCTCACCTGATAAAATGGATTCTTCACCTACAAAAGCCAATACTACATCAGCTTGCTTAGCTGCATTGACAGCTTTTGCCAATCCTGCTGTCTGTTTGTCGCGGCTATATACCAGTGCCGGTTCATAAATAATACGCACCTTATCGCCATATACAGCACGCAATGCAGCCAAAGGAGTCTGCGTATGTGCTTTTTCTCCATCAAACACCCAAGTTCCCATCTGATCATGAGGAGCATCAGCCAAAGGACCAACGACAGCTACTGTATGTACTTCGTCAGCATTTAAAGGCAATGTCTGATTTGTATTTTTCAAAAGAATAACCGACTGTTCTACAGCCTGTTTTGCCTTAGCCAAATGTTCTGGTGAATATTTTACTGATTGTGGAGTAGAAACATAAGGATTTTCAAACAAGCCCAATCGGAATTTTAAGCGCAAGATGTTACGAACCGCCTCATCGATCTGTTTTTCGGATATTTTATTCTCTTTCACCAGATTTTCCAAGTTGCCAGAAAAAGCTCCACTAACCATATCCATATCGACTCCTGCATCAAGTGATTTTTTTGCAGCATCGGCAGCGTCTTTACAAAAGCCATGAGTAATCATTTCGGTAGCAGAAGTCCAATCGGTAACAACCATTCCATCGTACTTCCATTCTTCCCGCAAGACATTCTTTAAAATAAACTTATTACCGGTAGAAGGCACTCCATCATTGTCATTAAAAGATGTCATAAAAGTTGCAGCTCCAGCTTTTGCTGCTGCTTCAAAAGGCGGAAGATATACGTTACGCAACAAGCGTTCCGGCAAGAAGGTTGAGTTATAATCTCTTCCACTTTCCGCAGCTCCATATCCTACAAAATGTTTTGCACACGCAGCAATAGAAGTCGGATCATTCAGTGAATCTCCCTGGAAACCTTCAATCATAGCTTTTCCCAATACAGCTGTAAGATAAGGGTCCTCACCACAGCTTTCGGCAATTCTTCCCCAACGTGGATCACGGGATACATCAATCATCGGAGCAAACGTCCATCGTATACCATCGGCAGAAGCCTCAATAGCGGCAACTCTGGCAGACTCACGAACCAGATCCGGGTTAAAAGAAGCAGCCTGTCCTAAACAAATCGGAAAAATTGTTTTATATCCATGAATAACATCACGTGCCATCAGTACGGGAATACCTAACCGTGACTGCTCTACGGCTGTCTTCTGTATCTTATTTGCGACTTCCGCATCTACAATATTCAGAAACGAACCAACTTTTCCTTCTTTGACCAAAGCATACATTTCTTCCTCACTACCATACGGACTCAGCTGGTTCATTTGGCCGATTTTCTCCTGAAGTGTCATCTTCCCTAACAGATTCTCGACCTTTTTCTCTATCTCATCTTTTCCTGTTTCCTTTTCTCCGGATGAAACACAAGAAAAAAAAGAAAATGTCGCCACCATAAGAGAAGCCGACAGTAAGTATATTTTATTTTTCATAAACAAATTATTTACATTTCAGGAAAGGCATTCCAATGATATAAATCACTGAAAAGCCTTTCCTCATTGTGATTAATATGGATTCTGTGTCAAAGTTCCAGCAGACTTATCGATTTCACTAGACGGTATAGGCAAGTACTTTTTGTTATCTTTATAACCACGACTTCCTAAAACCTCATTAGCTTTTCCTGAACGTACCAAATCCCAGAAACGCTTACCTTCACCATACAATTCAAGATGTCTTTCTTCCAAAACATTATCAATATTGGCAACAACCTTATGAGCTCCCAAATTTTCTACAGTAGTACGATAAGCTCTGGCTCTTACCTGATCCAGATAATTTTGTGCCTCGGCAGTATCGCCTCCAGTACGCAATATCAGTTCGGCTGCATTCAATAATGTTTCAGCATAACGGTATACACGTAAGTTATTTCTATAATTCAAGTCCTTGTCACCCGTACACTGACTATTTCCACCCTGGCGAGGTAAATATTTCAACAAGAAATAACCAGTATCTTCATAGCGCGGTGTATACGAAGCATTCGGATGAGTTTCTTGATATTTTGCAAAATTCAAAATACCGCCGTCCTTACGCTGGTCATCATCGTCATAAGAATTATACAAATCCGGATTCACGGTACCAAATCCCCATCCGCCTGCAAACTTTTCATCTTTACATTCGTTTATTCCGATCAGAGTAGGAAGAACTGTACCACCGGCAGCAATCGGATTTCCCCAGCTACGCTGAGCATTCAGATCGTGATAGTTTATTTCCCAAATAGATTCTTCACACCATTCGCCTGCATCTTCCCACATTCCAGCAAAATCATCATGCAGACTATACAACTGAGAAGATATAATAGAGCGCATATCCGACAAGACTTCAGCATAACGGCTTTCATCGTTCTGATACATCACAACTTCTGCTTTCAGCATTTGTGCGACAGCTTTGGTAACTCTTCCTTTCATTGTAATATCAACAGATTCTGGCAAGCGATTTTCTCCCAATGCATAATCCAGATCTTCTATAATTTTCGGATACACTTCATCTGCTGAAATTTGCTCTACCAAATAAGGAGAAGTAGAAGGATTCACGGTATAATAAGGTATGTTTCCCCACAATTTCCACAGCCATGTATAATAATAAGCTCTCAGAAAATGTGCTTCAGCCAAATAACGTTCCTTATTTTCCTGAGATATACCAGGAATACCATCCATTTTTGCCATAACAATATTGGCACGGTTGATTCCTGAATAAAATACACTCCATAAACTACTGCAAACGATTTCGGGAGTAGCTGTAAACTTATGCATGCGATGCCAGTGCTCATTATCTTGCTCTGTTGAACCTCCGGCATAAATATCGTCCGACATAACATCTGCAACCAGATTCAAAGGATTATACTGTCCCAGTCCCCAGTCAGGCCACTGCAAAGGATCGTAAGCAGCAACCAGTGCACTATAAATACGTTCTTCCGAGTTATAATACTCATCCTCGCTTATATTCACGGTAGGATATACTTCCAGAAAAGAATCACTGCAAGAAGCCAAACTCATTAGTGCTAAAGCACCACATATAAAATATTTTTTCATTTTTTCTCAGTTTAAAAGTTAGAAAGTAATATTTGCGCCAACTGTAAATGTCTTGGCCTGAGGATAAACTCCTTTATCAACACCTAAAGAAGTACCACCTGAAGAAATTTCCGGATCGAAACCATCGTAGCCTGTAATTGTAAACAGGTTTTCAGCTCCAACGTATACACGCAAATTCTGCACAAAGAATTTTGTTGTTACAGCCTTAGGCAAAGTATATCCTAACTGAATATTCTTCAGACGTAAGTATGAACCGTCTTTTATATACAAATCAGAAGACAACCAGTTTCCATTTTCATCATTTTCACTCAAACGAGGATATTTGTTGGAAGTACCTTCTCCGTGCCAGCGGTCTAACATATAAGAAGGCAGGTTAATGCTCTTCAAGTCAATACGGCGAGAACCATCAAAGACATCATTACCGATAGTACCCTGGAAGAAAGCATTCAGGTCGAATCCTCTCCAGTCTAAAGCGATAGAGAATCCTACAGTCCAGTCTGGCATACCTTTACCGATCTTCACACGGTCTGCGTCATCAATCTTTCCATCTCCATTCGCATCAACAAAACGTACATCTCCTGGCTGTGCATTAGGCTGGATTTTCTCTCCCTTTGAATTTACATATGAATTGACTTCATCCCAATTCTGGAAGATACCAGCAGTTTTCTTTCCATAGAAGAACGGGAAAGGTTCTCCGTTTTCGGCACGTGTAATTGTTCCGATATTTTGGATAGCATCATAGTTAGCCCAACCTTCGGCATTACCCAGCTCAATCAGTTTATTTTTCAGGTAAGAAGCATTGGCTCCGAATTTAACGTTCAAATCAGAAACCTGGAATCTATAAGACAAATCCATTTCAATACCAGAGTTTTCCATCTTACCCACATTACCCATCGGAGGAGTATCACCAACATAAGCAGGCAACGGCATCTGCATCAGCATACCATCTGTTTTCTTCTTATACCAGTCTACTGTAAAAGTAAGTGCATTACCCAAAAATCCGAAATCCAATCCCAAATCAGTCTGGCTGGTTTCTTCCCATTTCAAATCAGGGTTAGGCAATCCATTAGGCTTAGCTCCTACCACAATAGCTTCATTGCCGTTAGCACCAAAAATATAATTGTTACCACTGTTCATAATGGCTGTATAGCGGAAGGCATCAATACGTTCATTACCATTCTTACCCCAGCTTGCACGTAATTTCATAGAAGTAAGCCATTCAGGACGTTTTTCCATGAATTTTTCATTTGTGATATTCCATCCTAAAGATAATGAAGGGAATACTGCATATTTGTTATTCGGACCAAAGTTAGATGAACCATCCCGACGTATTGTTGCCTGGAACATGTAGCGTTCAGCATAGTTGTAGCTGACACGAGCAAACATAGATGCCAGTGTTGAAAAAGGCTGAGCTTGTCCTGTAGCTTCCTGATCGGCCTTTGTTCCTTGTCCGAAGTTGATGTTGGCTTTATCCGGATCCAGAGATTGCAAATTGTAGTTCTTTCCCCACAAGGTACGTCCCTGATATTTCTTTGCAGACTGTCCTAATATAACAGATACTGAGTGCTGTCCAAAGGTCTTGTCATACGACAATACATTTTCCAGCTGCCATGTATATCCTCTGTTCATGCCCGACCATGCAGAAGACTGAGTCTGACTGTTACTCTTTCCCAGATAGTAAGGATATATCCAGCCATCATTTCCCCAGAATGCCAAATCAGCACCATAAGTTGTTTTAAACTTAAGATTGTCCCACAGTTGAAGTTCACCCCAGAAAGAAGCGACGAATTTATCAGAGTTGTTTACATCTCCCGGCAACTCCAATTGAGCCAGCGGATTGGTTATTTCGTTATACGCATCACCAACAATGGTATAAACATTTCCATTTTTATCTTTTATTGCTGTAGGATATTCTTTCAATACAGCTTCAGGATCTTCAGCATACACAGGGAGTGTAGGAGCAATCATCAGCGCACTACCCAACGGACCACCTTTTTCATTGTTTGTATCAACTCCTACAGATTTAATACGAGTATAACCGATATTGGTTCCAATTTTAAATGATGAAAGCCAGTTACGGTTTTTAGTCTGATCGAACAATGTATAATTAGAATTCATACGTAAAGTGAAGCGTTCGTAATTTGAACGATCGAAATTACCTCCAACAATACCGTCTTGCTTGAAATATCCTGTTGACAAAAAGTATGAACCTTTATCAGAACCTCCACTGACACTTATCTGGTGATTCATTATCGGTGCATTAGAGTTGAACAAAGCATCTTGCCAGTCTGTTCCCTCTCCTGCTGCTTCCGGATTGGCATAAGGAGCATCTTTGCCTGAGTTAACAGCCATTTCATTCATCAACGTTTCGTACTCAACAGCATTAAGAACATCTCTCTTTCTCCAAGGATTTTGCCAACCATATGAGAAGTCATAGCTAATAACAGCTTTTCCTTTGCTTCCTCCTTTTGTAGTAACCAATACTACACCATTGGCAGCACGAGCACCGTATACAGCAGCAGAAGCAGCATCCTTCAAGACTTCGATAGATTCAATATCAGAAGGATTCAAATAATCGATACCACCATCAACCGGCATACCGTCAACGATGTAAAGAGGGTCAGAATTGTTTATGGTACCAATACCACGAATACGTACCTTTGCAGCATCACCAGGCTGTCCGGATGCAGAAGTAACCGTTACTCCTGAAGTCTGTCCTTTCAACATATTATCTACACGGGTAGGAGTTACATTTTTCAAATCGTCAGAGCTAACCCGGCTGATAGATGCTGTCACAACACTTTTCTTTTGAATTCCATAACCTACTACAATGACTTCATCCAAAGTTTCGGTGTCTTCTTTTAAAATAAAATTCAAAGGTTGTGTACCTGTTGCCTTTTTCATTTGCGTTACATAACCAATATACGATACTTCAATTTGAGAACCATCTTCTACATTGGCAATACTAAAATTACCGTCAAAATCGGTTATCACACCATTGGTAGTTCCCTTCACCAAAACGCTGGCTCCAATTACCGGCTCGCCCGATGAATCTTTGACGTTTCCACTTACTGTTATTTGTTGTGCAAACAAATGAACAGAAAAACACAATAAACAACATAGAGACAATACAAACCGAGTAATCTGTACCGGTTGAAAATTGTTCTTCATACTAGTAAATTTTTTAGTTAACATAATAGAATATTTGATTAAAAATTCTGGAAGCAAAATTAGATACTAAAGGACGTTAATCTATTCTAAAGTAAAGTTAACAAGTAAGATTATAAAAAGACAACACGCTGATTATCAATACATATATAAAACCAACAGGTAAACTATACGACTGACATATAGAGTGACTTATACGCCTTTACAAGTCTGAAAAGCAGCTTTCGGGAATGAGATTTACCTCTTCTTCTCATTACAACAGGAAAGAACAAGGTTTTCTAAAACATGAACAGTACAAAAAAACAGACCATAGCACACTACAAAATAGCGTGTACTATGGTCTGTTCTCAACCGGAAGAAAAACTTAAATCAAGAAGTTCTCTCCGCTAAAAAAGTCTATTTTGAATTTCCTATTACTTGCCTCCTCTTCCCAACAAGCGGACAGCTTCGGCAAATTTATCTTTAGGTATAATTGCTTTATTGCGCATAAGCAACCTATGATTGTACACTGTTTGAGGAGAACAATGCAAAAAGTCAGCAATCTTGACACTATCATTTATACCCAATCTGACCAATGCATAAATACGAACTTCCGTGTTCAGTTCGCTTGCATCTTTCAATAAAATCTGCTCTTCAGGACGAAGCAAAGAATTTAAATCCGCTACAAAGTCAGGATAAACCCGTAAAAAGATGGTATCAAAATTGGCATAAAAGTCTTTAAGTTCGTTTTGAGTCAATGAAGAGTTATCAGTCAACTGTCTTGCCTCTTCAAACTGACCAGTCTTTAGTTTACGGTTAATGTTTTTCCGATACTCATCCAACTTACTGATATAGTTCGAGCAAATAGAGAACACATATCCGATATATTCTTCTTTTACATCATTCGACTCTTGAAGCTTCTGGTTAGCACTTCTAAGCAGTTCATTCAAATTCTGAAGCTCCTGATTGGCTAAAGCCAGCTGTTTATGCATCTGTGAAAGTTCAACAACATGTTGATTAAGAGAGTGATTTGCAGAATCCTGTTCTGTACGCGACTTTCTCAACTTTTTCGTCTGACGATAAAGACCAATCAAGGCCAGTACCAGGATTATCGAAAAAAAAGTAACTACATACAAATAATTTTGCAATGAATTACGCCATCTTATATCACGTTGCTGATAATTAGCATATATCTTATCCAATTCTGTAGATATATTAATGATACGCACCCGGTTGGGATAAAGCAAAGCTGCCTTCAAGCAATAATTCATGTAAGCATATGCGCGGTCAATATCTCCTGCATCATACAATAACGATGAAAGTTCCTGCAACGAAGCAATATCGCGATTGCAGACTCTCAAATCAGCCATTGCCGAATAAATCAGATAAATCATGGTTTTTTCTTTATCTCCTAGCCGCTTATACATATTCGAAAGTCCATAAGCGTTCATTGCATCCAGCCGTGTATTATGATGAGAAGACAATACAACGTTCTCTAAAGCCGAAAACAAGCTATCTCCAGGAGAGAGTTCATTACATGACGCTACACACCACCAATAAAGGGGATCTTTCGGACGGACTAAGGCCAGCATGTGCTTATTGGCATTCTCGAACTCATTATAATATTTATTATTAACCTGCTTCTGGTCGCCCATATATTGCCCTAAATGCGAATACAGGTAAGAACGCTGATAGTAATACGAGAGTTTCAGTCCGTCAGACAAACTGGTAGAATCAACTTTTTCCAGCACTTCACCTGCTTCTTTTAACAATCCTGTTGCAGCAAACATAAAAGAACGGTTTATCAGCCATTCATCCCGCCAGTCCTTCTTTTTAAGTTCGGTAGCAATCTGTATATTACGGTCAACGTATTTCATTGCGGAATCAGCATTGAATACGAAAGATTCGTCATATAGCATTTTATTTATCCAGAATTCCTCTTCAAGATTTGCAGCATTCGATAACTTTTTCTTCAATTGCGCTATTTTAAGCTCTTTCTGCGATGCCAACTCTCCAGTTTGTACTAATATAGAATCGAGTGTAGCAAGAAGCTGCGGAATCTCTTTTTCCACCGATTCCGCATAAATCCATCCAATCCAGTTAACTAGCAGCCAAAATAAAATGTGCTTCCTCATAATATCTTTTATATTAGTGCAAAGTTAACCAAAATTCAGAAAAAAAGATTAAAATCCGTTTTGCAATATTTACCAGTCAGGCATAATTTCAACAAAAAAAATTTCCTTTACACGCTTACTTCATGACAAACACAAAGTTTACGCATAAAGGAAATTTCCCTGTATAGTATATGTTCAATTATCAGAACAGCTTGCTAGGATATTCTCCAGAATCGGCAAGAGCCTGCAATTTATCAACTACACCCTGACGGTCGGCTGCATATGTTACTCCAAACCAGCGAGAAGTAGTATCAAGAACTTCTACTGTAGCAGTACCATCGTTGATCAGCTTATTGACCATGAGCGGAATGTAGTATTCAGCTTTAGGCTTATCGATGTTTTCTTTCAGGAAGTCGATGAAATATTCTTCAGAGTAGTTGAAATAGTCAGGAGTGAAGCCCCACATATTCATTGAAACCGGAGTGTTATCTTCGATGCCTACCCATTCGCCATTTTCATCTTTATAAGAAACGACACCGTTAATACGCATAATTTCAGTACGTTCTACTACTGTTGTCAGATGTCTGTTTTCGTCGGTAGAACAGATACCGCGAGCTACTGTACCACTTTCACTCAGGGTATTTCCAATACGGAATCCTACCATACAATATGTATTCTTAGCTCCTTCAGGAAGTTCAGACAAGAATTTACCGATTACGGCAAAACTGTCACGTCCGTAGAAGTCGTCAGCATTGATTACGGCAAAAGGTTCACGGATAACTTCCTTCCCCATCAACACTGCATGGTTTGTACCCCATGGTTTTACACGTTCAGCCGGACAAGTAAATCCTTCAGGAAGCTTGTCGATGCTTTGAAATACTACTTCTACTGGAATATGGTTTTCGTACTTGCTGATGATTTTCTTACGGAAATCTTCTTCAAAATCTTTTCTGATTACGAATACAATCTTTCCAAATCCGCCACGGATAGCATCAAAAATGGAATAGTCCATAATTGTTTCACCATTGGGTCCCAGACCGTCAAGCTGTTTCAAACCTCCATAACGACTTCCCATTCCGGCAGCCAGAACAAACAAAGTTGGTTTCATAATATATCTTTTAAAATTAAGTTATAGCACAAAGGTAAAGAATTTATATAAATACAACTAAATAGTTCCAGAACAAAATGAATACTAATTCGGTTATTTTATATAAATTCGCACAAACAATACAGCTTGACTTGGCCTATGAAAAAATATCTGCGATGGACAGGGATCAGCGTAGCATCTCCGTTCATATTATTTATATTGCTATGTATTCTGATATACATACCTCCTATTCAGAATTTTCTGGTAAACACGGCTACACGCTACGCTTCCGAAGCCACAGGTATGCAAATCTCGATAGGAAGAATCTCTCTTTCATTTCCGTTAGATTTGGTAGTAAACAATACCGTAATTATCGACAAGCAGGATACCATACTGAATGCCAAGAAATTAACAGCGAAGATCCAGTTGACTCCCCTGCTGAGAAAGAAAATCGAACTTGACGGTCTGGAGTTGAGCAAGGCATCTGTAAATACGGCAAACCTCATCGAAGGTATGACGCTGAAAGGAAATCTGGGAGAGCTATTCGTATCCTCACATAGCGTAGAGCTCGATCCGGAAACTGCCATTGTCAACACTCTTTCTTTAAAGGATACTCATTTATCCATCTGCATGGCCGATACTACAGCCTCAGATACGACCAGCTCGCAACCGGTTTTCTGGAAAATACAACTGAAAAATGTTGATTTCGAAAACGTTTCGTTTGCCATGCAAATGCCGCTGGATACATTCAGCATGTCAACATCGCTCGAAAAGCTCTCTCTACGGAACGGACTGGTCGACTTACATAAGTCGGCATACTCGGCTGGTTCACTTAAACTGACAAACGGTAGTGCTTATCTTGATACCAATACACTTCCTGCTGCCGAAGGATTCGATGCATCGCATATCGGAATAACCAACATCAAGCTGGATGTAGATTCTGCCTACTATGCCGGAAATGATATCTATGCCAATATCCGTGACTTCAACTTAAAGGAACGCTCCGGACTGGAAATTGTTTCAACAAAAGGAAAACTGGTATCGGATGCCAAGACACTGAAAGTGCCGTCGTTGCAGATAACAACCCCCGATTCGTATCTCGAATTCAGCGCATCCATGGACTGGGAAGCGACTGATGCTGAAAAAGACGGTATGATCAATGCTCGTCTGATGGCTGACATCGGCAAGAATGATTTACTGAAGGTTATCACCGGAATGCCGGAAGATTTCATTAAAAAATATCCGTCTGCCCCATTGCAGATACGTGCCGGCATAGACGGAAACTTGAAGGAGATTCGTCTTACCACGCTCTCGGCAAGCATTCAGGATGCTTTCCGTGCACAGGCTACAGGAAGTATTACGTTGCCTATGGACAGTCTCCAGAGAAACGGTAACATCAATTTATCGGTAGAAACGGGCAACTTGAACTTTGTAGAAAGTATGCTCAGCGGTGTCGTGCTGCCACATGGCATGAAACTGGAAGGAGAAGCTTCGGTCAACGGCAGTCTGCTCGGAGCAAACATGCAGTTCTTTCCGGGCAAAAAAGCCAATGTTATTTTAAAAGCTGACTATGATTTGCAAAAAGAAGGCTATCTGGTCGACCTGAATATCGACAGCCTCAACATACACGAGTTTATGCCGCATGATTCGATATTCGGACTTTCGGCTTCACTGCATGCCGAAGGAAACGGATTCGACTTTTTCTCTCCGAAAACATCTGTTCTGCTGAAGGGTGAGGTTTCACACTTCCGGTATGGCTCGCTTCTGTTTTCCGGAGTCACACTCGATGCCGGCCTGAAACACTCTCAGGCTTCAATGATGCTGAATGTCAACAACCGGGCAATAGACGTATCGGCCAATTTGCAGGCATTGCTTCAGCCGAATATGATAAAAGCCGATCTGAACACCCATGTGCGGCTGTTAGACTGGCAGGCGTTGTCACTTATGAGTACGCCTTTCAGTTCGTCGATGAACATCGAGGTGCATGCGCAGACGGATATGAAGCAACGCCACAAAGCACGTGCTACCGTCAGCGGTATACAGCTCGTAACAGCCGAAAGAAACTTCAGGACTAAAGACCTGCATGCAGGTTTCGATATGGCTACCGATTCGGTAAGGGGATATGTCAATGCAGGTGATTTGACTTTCCTGTTCAAATCGGCCAACAGCCTCGACAAGTTTATGAGCAAGAGCGACCTGGTAGCCAAGGAGTTTGGAGAGCAGTGGAAGAAAAAACACATAAATCAGCGCCTGATCAGAGAAATGTTGCCTTCGGCACAGTTGAAAGTATTCTCCGGATCAGACAATCCGGTGGCCAACTTCCTGGCTTCACAGCATGTAAACTACAATCGTCTGCGGGCCAGCTTCAGCACTTCGCCGGAAGACGGATTAAACGGTTCCATCGACTTGTACGGCTTGCGGACCGATAGTCTTCAACTGGATACAATTTACTTCAAGACGTTGCAAGACTCTGTGCAGGTGAAATTCTACAGTGGTGTAAAGGCTCTTGCCAACAAACGTCAGGAAGCCTTCGACATTTCACTGAACGGATATATCGGATCTACCGATGCACAACTGGCAATAGGTTACCTGAACGGTAAAAGAGAAACTGGAGTTGATCTCGGTCTGAAGGCACAGCTACGCCCCAACGGCATCAGCATGCACATCACTCCGGACAATCCTACTCTGGTATATCGTCCGTTTAAGGTGAACCCCGACAACTATATCTATCTGAGCGACGAGGGACGTATCCATGCCGACGTCAAGATATACGATGAGAATCATTCCGGATTATCCTTATATTCTACTCCGGACTCTCTCGTACAGCAGAATCTTACCGTAGCTCTCAACCAGATAGACATAGCCGAGTTCCGGCGCATCATCCCATATATGCCCGACATAGCCGGCTTTATCAACGCCGAGGCACACTATATACAAAGCGAGTCGAGCATGCAAGTTGCAACCGACATAGGAATCAACAACCTTGCCTACAACAAACAACAGCTGGGCAACTGGGAAATGAGTGCCGTATATCTGCCTAAAGAAACAGGAGAACACAGCATAAACGGCTTCCTGATGCTGAACGACGAGGAAATAATGAGCCTGAACGGAACGTACCTTTCTGCCACGGGGAAAAATGATAAAGATAATCTGACGGCAGATGTGAACCTGCATCATCTGCCGCTGAAGGTAGCCAACGCATTCATTCCTGATGACATGGCCAGGCTGAAAGGTGACCTGGACGGTTCGATTTCCATAGAAGGTTCCACGTCACAGCCCGTCTTGAACGGAGAACTGGGACTTGACAGTGTAATAATCAATATTCCACAGGCTTCACTGAACCTGCAACTCGACAACCGACCGCTGAAGATCGAGAACAGCCGACTGAAATTCGAACGCTTCAACATCTTTACCAAGGGAAAGACACCGTTCAGCATAGACGGTTACGTAGACATGACCGACATGGCTGCTATGGATATAAACCTGAAAATGGAAGCGCATAACTTTGAGCTGATCAATGCCAAACAGACCAAAGAGTCGCTGGTACACGGTAAGATTTATGTCGATGTAAATGCCATGCTGAAAGGACGGCCGGATGCCCTTACCATGAGAGGCAACATGAATATTTTAGGAAGCAGTGATTTCACTTATGTACTGAAAGACTCTCCGCTGACCGTAGAAGACCGTCTGAACGAAACTGTCACGTTTGTGGACTTCAGCGATACGACTCACATAGCCAAGCCTCACATTCCTGCCATGTCGCTGGGAGGTATGGATATTTTGATGACACTTCACATCGACGAGGCTGTGCAGGCACGCGTCAACTTAAATGAAAGCGGAAGCAATTACATGCTGCTGGAAGGTGGAGGCGACTTGTCGTTCCAGTATCAGCCCGACGGCAACATGCTGCTCAACGGCCGTTATTCGCTGATGAGCGGAGAAATGAAATACGAAATGCCTATCATCCCGCTGAAGACTTTCTACATTCAGGATGGAAGCTACATCGAATGGACCGGAAACGTTATGAACCCGAATCTGAACATAAAGGCTTCGGAACGGGTGCGTGCCTCGGTTTCTTCCGATGGAGAAAGTACGCGTATGGTAAACTTCAACGTGGGAGTGAATCTGACAAACCGTCTGGAAGATCTGGGCTTTACCTTCACACTCGAAGCTCCCGACGACGGTGCCATGCAGAACGAACTCGCTGCCAAATCGGCCGAAGAGAAAAACAAGCTGGCTGTCACCATGCTGGTTACGGGTATATATATGTCAGAAAGCAATACCGGAGGCAAAGGATTCGACACCAACAGTATGCTGAACTCGTTCCTGCAAAGTGAGATAAACAAGATAGCAGGAAATGCACTGAAAACAATAGATATAAACTTCGGTATGGAAACGACCGATGAGGGCGAAACCGGAAATACCCGTACGGATTATAACTTCCAGTTTGCCAAACGATTCTGGAACAACCGCTTCCAGGTTATCATCGGAGGAAAAATATCTACCGGAAACGATGTACAGCAGCAAGACGAGTCGTTTATCGACAACATTTCGCTGGAATACCGTCTGGACAACAGCGGTACACGCTACATCAAGATTTTCCACGACAAGAATTACGAAAGCATACTCGACGGTGAAGTGATAGAAACAGGAGCCGGTATCGTACTGAGAAAGAAAGTGAGCAAACTAAGCGAACTGTTCATCTTCCGCTCCCGCAAAAAGAAACAGCCCGAACAAACAACAGAAAACTGATTGAAGCATAATTACATATCCATGAAGAAATATAAAACATATCATATCCTGACGCTTCTGCTTGCAGCCATGATGGCTGTATCATGCTCTACAACAAAGCACTTGCCGGAAGGGGAAACCTTGTATCTGGGATTGAAGAAAGTAACCATCAACAACGAAGACAAGAGCAAGGCAGGACAAAAGGCACTTGCCGAAGCGGAAGGAGCTATCAGCATTGCTCCGAACAACGCCATCGTGGTAAAGCCCAATATCCGTTTTCCGATACCTTTCGGACTATGGATATACAATCGCTTTGAAAGGTATGAAAAAGGCTTCGGAAAGTGGATATTCAAAAAACTGGCTGCCAAACCGGTATATGTTTCTACCGTAAATCCTGAAACCCGAATAAAAGTAGCGTCCAATTTGCTGCACGACTACGGGTATTTCGACGGAAAAGTAACTTATCGGGTAGACAGTACCCGTAACCCGCGGGCTGTAAAACTGAGTTACGACATCGATATGGGAAATCCGTACTACATAGATACCGTGACATACGAAGGATTCAGACCACAAACCGACAGTCTGATTCATGCACATTTCGACGAACGGCTGATACACAGCGGAGATAATTTCGACGTGACGGTCCTAAATCAGGAACGGCAGCGTCTGATAGACCTCTTCCGCGACAACGGATACTACTACGCAAGAAATGAATTCATCACTTTCCTTGCCGATACAATCATGCGCAAAGGGTACGTCAAGTTAAAGATTGTACCCCGGCAAAGTATTCCCGAAGAAGCCCTCCGCACGTATCATATCGGACATACTTCTGTGTACCTGACGGGATATAACGGTGAACAGCCTGACGACTCACTGAAGCTGCACAACTTTACCATCTATTACTCCGGAAAGAAGCCGGGCATCCGCTACGGCGTACTGCGCAAGCGTTTCCTGTACCGTAAGGGAGAAGTCTATTCGCAGACCAGACAAAACTATACCCAGGAAGCTCTGGCACGACTGGGTGTGTTCAAGTTCAGCGAGTTTCAATATACTCCCCGTACAGGAGCAGAAAAAGATACACTCGACGTACGCGTGAATGCCATGTTCGACTTGCCCTACAACAGTGAGCTGGAGCTTAACGTCACTACCAAGAGTACCAAGCAGACCGGTCCCGGAGCCATATTCAACCTGTCGCGTAAAAACTTCCGCCGCATGGGAGCCTCACTCAATCTGGAGCTGAAAGGTTCATACGAATGGCAGACCAGCTCAACCGTCGACGGCGACAAGTCTGTCATGAACTCTTACGAACTGGGAGCAGCCCTGTCACTGGAGTTCCCTCGCCTTGTACTTCCATGGGTACGCGACCGCATTGACCCGTTCCGCTTCCCGTCGCAAACGAACTTCAAGATTTATGCCGAACAGGTAAACCGTGCCCGATACTTCAAGATGCTGTCTTTCGGAGGAACCGTTTCGTACAGTTTCCGTCCGTCCAGAAGCATGAAACATACCGTAACACCGCTCCATCTGGCGTTCAATCATTTGCAGCACCGTACGGCTACATTCGACTCGATTGCACAGGCCAACCCCATGCTGTTTCACAGTCTGGACGACCAGTTCATCCCTTCGGTCACCTATACCTTTACCTACGATGATTCATGGCGTCACCGCCGGATGCGAATATGGTGGGAAAACTCTTTCAGCTCGGCAGGTAATGTCACCTCACTTATTTATGCAGCCTTCGGCAAGAGTCTGAAAGAAAGAGAAAAGAAATTCCTCGGAACTCCATTTGCACAGTTCCTGAAGTTCTCGAGCGAGATACGACCGCTTTACTACATCAACGACAAGCAGCAGATTGCCGGACGACTGATGGCCGGAGTAATCTGGGCATACGGTAACAAGACCATTGCTCCCTATAACGAACAGTTCTACGTAGGAGGAGCCAACAGCATACGTGCTTTCACGGTACGTTCTATCGGTCCCGGACGCTTTCATCCGGCCGAAAACGCAGCCTACTCGTACGTAGACGAAACGGGAGATATCAAGCTGGAAGCCAACCTGGAGTATCGCTTCCGCATTTTCTCCAACCTTTTCGGAGGTAATCTGAACGGAGCATTATTTCTCGATGCCGGAAACGTATGGCTGATGCGGAAAGACGAAGCACGTCCTGATGAGCAGTTTACGTTCAACAAGTTCTTCGACAATATTGCATTGGGAACGGGTCTGGGTATCCGATACGACTTGTCTTTCCTTGTACTTCGCCTCGACTGGGGAGTAGCCCTGCACGTACCTTACGAAACAGGAATCTCCAAATACTACAATATACCGAACTTCAAGGACGGAATGGGTATCCACTTCGCAATCGGTTATCCGTTCTAAAATTAGAACAAACTATATGCAGAATACAGGAAAACCCACTGAATTCTGAAACAATATCCCCAACTTGCTAAATAAGTTGGGGATATTGTTCTTTTATTAACAAAATGTAATATAAATACCTAATTAAAGATAATAGAATTCATAATCTGCCATTCATGACGAGCATCAAGCACAAGCACTCCGGCTGAACTTAAATCGATAGGCTCATCTTCACCATAATTCTGCGATTGACTCTTTTCCCCCATCGTATACAAACGATTACGTACAATACTAAAACAAGTTTCTGTATCAATATTATCGAGTTCGGTAATCACAGTACGTCCGTTCTCTCCATCAGGCAACGATACCAATGTACGGTCTTCACCTGCAGTTTCGTAATTACGTAAAATAATATCCCAATACTTTATCACCCTTCCTTCCGCATCAAGCATCTGCATTTGGAAAGTAGGTATTCCTTCTTCCACATCTCGCTGCGTCATAACAACCGAAACCCAAAAGCTATCACCGAACACCGTACCCCTCGGTAATGAAATCGTCCCCTTAGGATAGGATTCCTCATCAGTCTGCCAATTCGTATCGGCACTATCCAAATAACCATCGTCATTCATATCCAAGGGTAATAGCACGTTCTCCGTATTGCCAGGAAACCACTTGCACAAGTCAATCTCATACACAGAAAACGCATCGTTCACTGCTGATTCTGCCAAAGCACAATCATAGTCCGTACGCGGATTCATACCATTTATCACATTATCCTTATGAAAATCGAAAGCATCGTCCACACTTCTGAATCCTCCGAAGATAATAGTCTGATTACGTTTGGTCGCAACTAGCCGCAGCTTAGCCACACTACTGCCGTTTACCTGCACCGGCACACGGGTAAAATAGCCGAACGTACCCGCTACCTGCCGGCGAGCTACCATCAGTCCATGCTGTGCCTCTGCTTCAGCACTCAGTTTGGAAAGAATCACTCCATTTTCCACCCAAAAAATTTCTGCACCTGCAAAAACTTCTTCAGCATACCCTCCATTAGGGATAGTTACGGTTTCAGTCTGATTGTAATAATCCCCTACTTCTACACCTTTAAACGGCTCATAGCCTCCGTAAGTTCCGCTTTGGTAACCAATTACATATGCCATGTAATTCTTTCCTTCCTCCAGACACTCACTGCCGGTAAGCGTAATCGTGGCATATCGCCCCTGTCCGTCTTCCGTACTCCAGGGATAACTTGCTTTGTTATCTGGATTACTCCAGTTTTCAATCGTCTTTTTATATACCACCTTTGCCGGGCTCTGATACTCCACAATCAGTATACTGAGCTTGTCGAATGTCTGCGTAGGTGTAACGCTCGAAATAGGACGGCGTGATGCGACAGTAGCCGGATTCACCCCTTCTCCACCTTCAAAAAGCTCGCCCACACTTTCTACCGCTACAGTAAACGTCTGCTGCAGTGGCTTCCCATTCTGTCCTTCTGCATCAAGCGACGACGAATCGCTGCAGGCAGAAAGAAGCATCAGGACGATGCCTGACATATAAATCAATCTAGTATATTTCATAAGTTAATCATCCAATTAAGAAACTTCATACCCTTGTAACTACCTTACACAGTGCCAATTGTTATTGCAACACGCCAGAACAGTCTATAGGTTTTGACGGAATCCCCAGACAATAAAAATGATTTGCCTCAATCGGGAAAAGATACTTGTCGAGGTCGTCGATAATACCTGTGCCTATATCAGTTTCGTCTTCGAAATCAAGCCCGTCGCTATTTTGCCAAGGCTTTATCAACCGTACCTTTTTGCTGGAACCTACAATACCGGTCATGGAGGTAGTAACAAACTCCGCTACAAGCGTATATTCGTACAGCTCCCTGTCTGGGATATTGACAGGCAGCATAAATGCCGTCAGGGAACATTTGTAAGCATAATCAGAAACGACTCCTGTACTAGATCCCGGAAGATATAAATCATCCTCTGTAAAGGTCTTATCCATCAGTACCCTGCCCTCTTCGTTGAAAGAATCATTCCCATAAGGGCTGGTAATGAAATCTGTAATTATCTTATCCGTTTCACTTTCTTGGGGGGCACTGGGCAATAGTTTCACTTGTGTATTCTGCGAATTATAAAGCAATATTCTCACGCGCTCTACTTCCTTTGGAATCTGATTCAGGCAAACCTGCAGACCTGCGACCCTGCGCCACAAATTAATCTCACCAATATTCTTGTCATTCTCCGATGCTGGCTTGAAATCTACGTACCCTGTAAAGAATTCCGAATGTGCCATATCAGTCGGAGTTTTACCCTCTTGAAGTGTAATCGGATCAGTCAACTTACTGCCTGTCCGAATAGACTCTGGCAATCCATAGGTAAGAATAGAGTTCCAGCCATCATAATCTTGCATGATATCTTCCGATTCAGCTCCATCTACACCTACCGCTACCAGCCGGTAAGTTTTTCCGACCGTAAATGTATAAGCAAACGTATACCGCATTACTGCCGTTTCATTCGGAAGATTATTAGCTCCAAAGTATTCTCTCCACCCCACATTAAAGCGGGCTTTACACTCACCATCGGTCCCAGCTTCGTCCATTTCGTAAATATAGAGATATACATCCGTAACGTGCTGCACACCACGAATATTATTTCCATAATCTCCATCATAAACCGGCAAGGAAGTACGGGTCTGCAAGTCACTCTGAGCCGCAATGGTAACCGTTACTCCCTCAACAGTCTGTATCGGTTCATTCTCCTTGCTGCATGAGGCTCCCAACAGGAGGAAGCCACACACAGTCAGGGCACAAAATACAGCATGTATGAATTGTTTCATTTTCATAACCTACTTTCCTTTCATTCTTTTACGAGATAGAAACGTCCGTCATTACTCTTCATCGCACCTGCATTTACTGTAAGCGAAGTACCATCCAGCAGGTAGCGCTTTCCTGTCTGCTTGTCAACCAGTGTCCATCCCTTCCAGTTGCTGCCATAGTCCAAAGTGAATTCTGTCTGTTGCGAAGCGTCCTTTACCATGAATCCTAAACCCACACGAGTTGCATTACTCATTTTCTGAATATCGAGCGCACGCTTGTCGGCTACGGTATACACCTTTACCTTCGGCATAAAGTCCTCGTCAATCAGTGAAACAATATCCTCCTTCGCATTGTATGCATCCGATGCTCCGGCACTGCGAAGCAGCGAACAAGAACTTACAGAGTTACCCGATACAGCCGAGATTTTCATTTCGCCTGCTGCCGGAACAGAAGCACTACGGGAACTTCTGGTTGCTGTACTTGCAGAAGGCTGCACAAACATATCCGAGGTATAAGTTATATCAACATTGTCTGAAGCATTATCTCCTGACGCCTCTACATAAAATGCCTGCAACGGTGCAATGGTGTTGCTCTGTTCTCCTGCTACATCAAAGCTTAAATTTCCGTTTTCACTTAAGGAAATTCTGACCAATCCCTCTTCTTCTCCGAAAACATTTTCAGAATCTATGATACGGATAGCTTGAACAGACCGTTTATTTTCTGTTAGGAATGTCTTTATATCCAAATAACTCATAAACGGGTTACCTGCCACAAAATAGGTAGCTCCCTGTTCTTCATTCCGCAATTTAAAAGTAAATGAACGACCTGCATTCTCCGGCTTAAACCCACTCTCTTCATAAGCAAATTTTCCATTCATATTTCTTGCCCCTTCCGGCAAAGTTTCTTCTTTAACCCATCTGCCGGAAAGCGTATAATAATTGTACTCGGTATATGCTTTCGGGAAACGAAGACGATAAGAAGTCCCATCTCCCTCATTTCCAACCATCATCTTGATGCCCTGTGCCTGCTCATACAGCTGAGCCACCGCATTAAACGTACGGCTCCAGTCGGCAGTGGAAGCTACAGTACCGTTAAGATCAGTACCAGAAGTTGCAGTTGTAACCGCACGACTGTACATTTTCTGACGTACTATCGGATTGTGTCGCACTTCACGATAAGTATCCTCCTTCAGCGGAGTAAAGTATGCCGGCATCTCAGGCGAAACAAACATATCGCCCGTAACCATGCCGTGAAGTGGAGTAGAAATCATATGATACATACCGCTTTGTACTTCCATTTCCACGTATGCACAGTCATACTCCAGATATTGTGTATTGAGTACAGCTGCTCCCGGTTCGAAATGAATATTCGCACAATAGTTACCGCCATAGAATTTATCTACACTACCCCAAGCTTTTAAGTTCGGATAACGTGTGGCTCCTGCAGGAATCACCACATTGGTACATCCCCAAGGAGAACCGTCCGTCCAGTTACTCCAGTTGTTCCAGTCGGTATCTGCCGTATTTCTCTTCCAGGTAGTCTTCAGCGGATGTACCTGAGCACGCAGCCCGTTGTAAGTAGACAATCCCGAAATAGAATAATCGCCTACCGGCAATGACAATTCAAAGAAATAGCCCTTATCATCCTGCTGCAATTCAGCCTCCTGTTCTATCTTCTGTCCGTTGCCGTTATACGGATAGCAGGTAAATGTAAGTTTAGTACCAACTTTATCATCCTGAGCATCGACAAAGATACGTACATTGCCCAAATAGGTTGTTTCATCCACACAAACATGTTCGGTTATACTCTTATATGCAATGTCGGTTTCTCCTTGATCATCCGGTTCTTCCGCACAGTCGGGAATACCATTCCCGTTGGCATCCGGACGGATATAGAAACCCGACAGCCAGACTGTTTCGAGCGCATCTGCCAATGAAGGGAACGAAATACGTACTTCATCGTAATCCTGTAAAGGAGTAACCTCCATATAAGCCAGTCCGGCATCGCTTATCACCTCGATGGAAGCCAATCCGCCGGCAGTAGACTCACTTGCTACCGCCTGTCCACCATTGTATGCAGCTATTGTCACATTCTGAAGAACAGACGCATTCAGCACATATCCCGGCGTACGGAGTATGGCACCCAGCGGCTGTCCGCCTCTGATGGAATTAAATTTTACAGCCACGGTAGAACGGCTTATCAGGCTGACTCCAGCTACAATAGAAGCCGCTGTCTGCTGACTGTTGTCGATTACGTACGACAGATTGTTCATGGTAGTCCCTACACTTGCAACCGACGAAGATTTTGTTTCTGCATAGTTGATAGTCGCCCCATGCTTCTGCGCCGTGATCATTTCCATACAAGCCTCCGATGTCCCTGCATACTCTTCGCAAGTAACAGGTTCGTAGAAAGCATAATACAGACGGAAGGTATTCAAATTGACATTCAGCAAGCCTGCAGTCCAAAGCTCCACCTGATCAAATGTCTGATCTGTTTCCACATAAAAACGCAATTTGCTTCCGTCGTTTCCTACCAGTCCCACTCCTACCGCGTCATTTTCTGCCGTCAGTCCGGAAAACACTTCTTCACCATCTTTATACAGTCTGATAAAGAAAAACTTCAAGACATCGGCACCCAGCAGCTGATTATTTGTCTGCATCACAAATCCCACGCGGGTCTTTCCTCCTTGCGGAGCAATGTCTTGAGAAGAATGTACACCAGCCAGACTGCCAAACTGAATCAAGCTCAATACATTGGTAGCTTCTGCATAATTAGTATAATCACCATCAACCAGATTCTGGCGGTTGTTTATCTTATTGAACAAAGAAATACCTCCCTGAGATCCACTGGATTCAACCACTGTATACTGTACCTCATTTCCAGAAGTATTAATCATCATCGTATTACAACCCGCCTCAGCTTCTTTTTTGTCACGATGAATCACCGCATACGACCATGAAGTTTCTTCGCCTCGTTTATATATAGCCTGTACTACATAGTCACCATTTACGGTCATCCCAGTTATGCGGTTGCCCGATATAGAAGGAAATGTAGCTCCTTCGGGATAACTAATAAGTGAATACGTTACAGTACCATCCGATGGTGTCGGGAGGTTGTAATAATCAGTAGAAATGGTATCATTGCCAATGGTAAAATAAGAGGATACGTCTATCTCTACCGGATCGCGGGAGTAGGCGTAATAATAATGGGTGTTACCTAACAGACCTAATATAACATCAAGTAATCCCCCAACCAGTCCAGTATTCAATTTTATCTTTACACCATAACAATCCTCTTTAGCTATGGCACTCATACTTCCATCTTGAGTGCCTAATAAAGATATACCTATTCCACCTGATAAGACTTTCTCATTTCCCCAAACATACTTATTATTTACATCATTATTTGTAAGTTCAAATAAGGATAAGCCAGTTAAATCTATATCAAGTGTTTTGAATCCACCTGTCTTAAAACCGATTTCACTATCTTTTACTATTTTCTCGTTAAAATCTACATATAGTTCATGATGCCCCGCCAAACTTAATTGTTCAGAATTGTCCAGTTCTTCATCTATAAGATTATTAGTGTTTCCTAGTCCTGTTATACTACCCCCTGAATCTGTTTCAGGTTGCTTATAGTATCCATTGTAAGTTGCAATCTTTTCGGGATTCTCCCCCACAAACGCATAGTAGAATTCCAGTCCACTAAGTACTTCGACACTGATGGAAGCACAACCGATTCGTACTTCATCGAAAGGTTTAGTAGTAGTAAATGAAATTTCACTTAAACCTCCAGATACATTCAAGAGATTTAAGTTTAGTAACTGAAATTTATCACCACTTCCTGATGTAGAGGAACCGTCTTGCTCTTTGCCTTTTAAATAAGTCTTTACCCAAAAGCCTTGCAATACATTTAAGCTTAGTAAACCTCCTGGGTCTTTATACAAGAATCCGACCTTAATGCCATTAGAAGAATCGTAGTAAACACGATTGACATCTTTTACAGACAAAATTGGAAGCCCTGTATTTACCTCTGCCAATCCCTTCAGACTAACAGAGTTATCTAAGTTCTTATCTACCAAATATTCCAACTTATTATCCGAGTTACTTAAAACGCCTACCAAATTCTTGGTTATCTGGTTGATTACTCTTCCTTCACCCACCAAAGGGACACGACAATTGGGCTTATATGTTGCACCATATATTTCATCCTGTACTACATCAAGACCTGAAGTACTTTCAGTTTCATTACGGGTTCCGTTATGTTCTACACTCTGTACCGAGGGAAGTAAATCCTCATCGCGGCATGAATAAAATACAACTGTCAGCAGTGCAGCCAGAAGCAGCGGCACCGATGCAGACCATTTCTTTCCGGCTATTCGACAGGCGGAAAGAAAACTCCTTTGTCTGGATGTCTGGAAAAATACGCTCATTATCTTTAAATTTTATAGTTTTTACAATATTACTTCACTTCCCCGTCGTGCATAAAACAGTACTACCTGCCTGCGGTTTTACGCGATTCTTTCTCTGAATAATGACGGAAAGCTGCCTGGCTCTTGCCTTCGGAATAATAATGAAAGACAGGCAGTCTTCCGGCTCCGATTCGTATCGTTCATGAGAAATCTCACTGTTTCCGGTATCTTGCAGAAGAGCTTTTTGCTACTTGACTTCGGAAATTCAATAAAACAGGGTAAAATAGTATTGCCTGAAAGTCAGGCAATACTATTTGATTTATCGGTCTAAAAATTAGTCCAATTCCATTCCGTGAATCACTTCCCAGTTATCGTTTACTTTCAATACAAGTTCCTGCTTGTTGTTCAATGACTCTGGTTTGTCATCTGGATCTTCTGGATCTGGATCTGGATCAACACCCGGCTGTTCGGGATCTGCTTCATCATTCATTCTGGTACCAATACCATACAAGTGGTTACGTACGAGGCTGTAAGTGCTTGAAGATTCACCAGAAAGAGAAGTACTCCAATCTTTTGCTTCACTATTATTCCAGCATGTAATTGTTTGCTTCAACTGTTCATCACTTGAACCCAAATTCACTTTCCAGCTTCTAAGTACGTCTCCACCTGCATTTGTCAATTGCAAAGTCAAAGTCTGTTTTCCATCTACATGTGCAAACGGGATAACAAATTCACCACCAAAAGCAGAACCTTTCTGGAAAGTAGGATGACCTTCTCCAATTGAAGAATATGGATTCTTCCAATTATCACCCGCATCAATCAAATTATCACCGTCCTCATCCTTAATAGTTGTAAACCATTCATTCAAATCAATAGTGCTGATCACATAAGCGTAGTCTCCATCAGATTTACCACTGGTACCGTTTACTACATATTTTACATTCTCGCCATTACCAGAACCATTTCCAGTAAGATCAAAGCTATTGAAATTACCAAGAACCAATGACTCATTCTGAGCACTTGCCATCAGTTTCAAATACCTGGCACCTTCCATAAAAGGAATATCCTTTACATAAGCAAAAGCACCTGCTACCTGACGGTTCAGTACCACCGGTTCCTTAAAACCTTTTCCTTGTTCAACAGTCAAACCCATCTGTCCGGCAAAGATTTCTTCACCAATCTTATTCGTAGCGCCATCTTTAATTGGCAACACCATGTTTTCCTTGAAAGTACCTTCTTTTGCAACACTTGTTACAGCATCTAAAGTATAATCACTGTTATTGCTATAACCTACCGCATAAATCTTATAAGTACCGGCAGCAAGTTTATCTGCATCCGTCAGTTCGATAGTAGTCTGGCGACCATGACCACCGGTAGTATATACTGTTGAAACTTTGTTATCATTCCACTCAGAGATTTCTTTTACATATACCACCTTACCATCATTATCACAAATCCACAGCTTCACATTTTCAATAGTCTGTTTAGCCTCAGCACTATACAGCGGACGTCCGGCACGGGTAGCCAGTCCGTCGCCACCATTTTCCACCTGAAGTGTGATAATCTGAGCACCGTCAGCTACACTCTCTACACCTGTTCCATCTTGTACATATACGATCTCCTTGGTACAAGAGTTGAATGACAATGACGCTATCAAAGCCATTCCCAATAAATAGTTTTTCTTCATACTTAAAAATTTAAACTATAAATAATAACATTATCAATAATCGGTCAATCAATCCAGTTCCATATCGTGCAGTAACTCCCAGTTGTCGTTTACCCGAAGGTAAATCTCGAAGTCGCCCTCACCGCTTCCGCCTTCGTCTACATACACATACTTCAGGATGGTAATCTCGTTACGCCCCATGGTGATGTTTATGTCCTGTGGCTCCAGCGTAGGATAATAAGCAGCTCTGCCCAGACTTCCGGCTGCCGATTTGTCGATAAACATCACACTCAGCGTAGAACCTTCGTACGACGGCGACGGACACATCAGGGTTTCGCTCTTTATTTCACTGCGTATATCCTGCCAGTCGAGCTCGGTATGTATATCGGTCAGGGTGGAATACTGGAAACCATTGTCTACAAAATTGTAGATGTCTTGTATATCTTTGGTGGAGAAGTCGATGTTATCGGGAATTCCCTCAGCCTTGATAAGCAGGTCGCCCTTGGTACGCTCCATGGCCAGCGTATGCTTTTCATTGCCGTAACGATAGTCGAACGTGGCACTTGCCAGATAGATGTCGTTTGCCGCCGCACCCACAGCTTCCATTTCTGCCGTAGTAGCATCTTCGCCCAGCGGCTCGTCGCTTTTCATGTTCCCCCATACGGTAAGGGTATATTTTCCATACGGCAACGACTCGGGAAGAGTGATAAGCTGAGTCTGATCATCGTTATCTACCAGCGTATTTTTCTGCTCTGCCACTACCTTTCCTTCGGCATCGTGTACAATGTAGTAGAGCGTGCTCACATAATCGCGGAACGGCAGGTTTTCTGCCTTGCGCTCCATCAGTCCCAGCTTCACGGCATCGTCGATGTTGAAGTAATTCTTGTCTTTTACCGTAAGCGTAACCTGTAGCGGCGGACAGGGAGGAATGGAGTCGCGTATGCAACTGCTCCACAGAAGACACACAGCCACCGGCAATACATACAATATCTTTATTCCTTTACTCATAGTCTTTTCCTCCTGTCAATGCTTGAAATGCCGGTGTAGTAAGGTAAGGAAGGAAATCCGGCTCTGTTTGCATTCGTTCCTTCAATCGGCTGTCGGGCAGCGCATGTTCCAGACGGGCTGCTACCTCGTTCGCCTCTTTCTGCATACGTGCAGCCACCAGCGCACGTACGTATTCTGCCAGCGGAGTGTGGTCTTCGCAGCGATCCATAATGGAAGCAGCATGCTGTGTATCGCCAACACTGAGCGATACAACCGCCGCATTCACGTCTTCGTACCCCCGCATCAGCGTGTACGCCTCTTGCAGCTTTCTTTCCTGTGCCTTGAGCAATGCCAGGTTGTAGCGCGCCTGAGGCAGTTCGGTATTGGTCTGAAGCAGCTCAATAGCTTTTTCGTTGTTTTCCTTATATACATATACGGCTGCCTTGGTATTCAGCACCTCGGGTGAATATTCTTTCAGCCCGTTGAGCACAGCTTCTGCCTCGTCTGCCTTGTCTTCACGCAGCAGAAGTACCGCCAGATTATTGGCTGCCACCTGCGATTGCGGGAAGTAGTGCAAAATGGTACGGTATACCTCCTTCTTCTCTTCGGGAGTCTTCTTCAGGGTCGATACGCGCAGCAGCTCTTCTTCGTTGAAGGCATCGGGACGCTTGCCGTACATGTCGAGCAGTTCGGCATCGGTAGTGAAACTCTTCAGTGTATATGTATATACGTATTCTACCTTGCGGTCTTTCTGCAAGTAATTGTTTTTGATGTCGTTCCAGCAAGACAGACGGCGGATATAGCGTTCTGCCACATCGTCGTTCTCGGCATTATACTTATCTAATATTTCTCTTACCTTCAGCGAGTCGGGATGTCCGTCGGCAATCATTGCCTGCAGCACCGGCATCCAGCCTTCGGGACGGGAACCGACACTGAAACGTGAAGCTTGCGACGCACTGATATGAAGCTGGTCTACCAGCCAGTTTTTGGCAGAATTGGCACGGTTGCGCGACAAGGTAGTATTGAAAGCATACGAACCGTCAGCCGATGCCATACCGTAAATGCTTACGCTGTTCAGTGTGGCAAGCGAGTCGGTCACGATTTTCTGCAGCGTAGCAAGCATACGGTTCATCTCGTTGCGGTTATCACCCAGCGAGAGGTTGATGTCGTAACGGTTTATCACGAACTGCAGTAAGGCTTCTCCTCTGCCTTCCATAATCTTGGGACGGATTACGAACTCTGGCTCAATCCAGTTCAGTTGAAGCGATTTCTTGGGTTCTATCAGCGTAGGGATATTGTTGATGTAAGCAATATCTACGGTATCGGCAATACCACACTCACCACATCCGTCGGTAGAAAGTACGGCCACAATGCGTCCGCCGTCAATATCGGCAGGCACGGCTACCCGTTCGGAATAGGTTACATCGTACTCCTTGCGGTTGTTTACCTTGCGTGCGACATTTGCCAGTGTATCAACATAGCCGTCGAGAAGTACACGGCGGTTCATTTTCTTACTATAGATAGGAGCATCGAACACCATAGGAGTGTATTCTGCCAGCATAGAGTCTTTTTGCAGCAACTGCGGAACAACAATGAGGCGGGTACGACCTGTAAAGGCCTTTTCCGGAATGTGAATATTCACATCCACACCCACAGTAGACATGCTGTCGGGAGTAAGCGTACGCACCGGTGTTACCGCAACTTTCTTATTCATACCCGATGATGCACAGCCGGCTACTCCAAGCCACAAGCATCCAGCCCAGATTAAATATGTATATCTGAATTTCATATTGCAAACGTTTAAAAGATATAAGAAACCGATACAGCCAATTTTGTAAGCCCCCAATAATTTTTGGTCTTGTCTTCATGGCACTTACTGCAAGGAATGCGGGGACTCTCCTTATACCACAGGCGAGCGTATCCGGCACCAATCAGCGCTTCCAGGTTCCAGTGCGACGACAATATCCAGTTGTACCCATAGGTTACTCCCCCTCCGGCCAAGTAACCGTCGTATCGCTTATCACTGAAACCTCCATAATATTGTGCTCCATGCAAGTGAATTCCTACAAAATGACCTTCAAAACTCTCGCAGAACCAGTATCTCAATTCTGGTTGCACAAGCCAGAAACGCATTTTTCTGTCATCCTTAAACGTCCAAGGATTGTATGCCAGCTGCCAGTCGGTAGTAAACTTCCGGCTCAGACCAACTTCAATACTGGCATTAGGAGTGGTAGTTCCCCAATAAAGCATATTTGTCTTCAAAGCTACGTTTTGAGCATTTCCGTTTCCTCCGAAACACAGAAAGGCACATAGAAAGAATAATTTTCTATATTTCCGTATCATCTACACTATCATTTTATTTTTTTGCAAAGGTAAACAGCAACGGAAATACAAAAATTACAAATTCACGTCAAATAATTACAATTTACAATCACCCTATAATTCTAGTCAACCTATACAGTTTTTCCAATTGCTTCTTTTCGTATTTTATTAGGAGTCTTTCCAAAATATTTTTTACAGAATGTAACCAGATACGAAGTTGAAGAGAACTTATATTTTTCGGCAATCTCACTAAATGACAAATTGCTCAAAGCAACATCGCGCTTCACAAACTCCTGTTTACGTAATAAGAGCCAGTTTTTAGCTGTTTCATTGAAAGTTTCCTTAAAGCGCCGATTAAACGTACTCTGACTCATATTTGCCTGTAAAGCAAAATCCTTGACATCAAATATCTTGCGGCTATTCATTAATACAAAATCCTTAAATTCTAAATTTTGGCCCAAAACGGGATAGAAAAACAAAGCCAGTTCTTCTTTTGTATATCCGGCACGCAAATACAAGAAAAGTTCATCACGCTTTATCTGATGATAGTGTATGCACCCCAATCCCTCTTTTAAACAATCTACTAGTAAAGAAAAGAAACTTTGCAGGCGCATATCCAATTTCAAGCAATATGGACTTTGATAAGTGCTTTCAGATATAAAACGCGACAACTGTTGAATGGAAAAACGCGAGCACAACTTCAAATCGTTTGCAAACGAACATAATAATAAGATAGTAGCTTTCCGAGCAAAGGTCGTTATTTGTTTATTTCTTGGAAGTAAAAACATATACCCCAATTGAGGAGTAAAATATTTATCTATTTCATATCTTATCTCAATATCTCCTTGTAACAAAATAACCAAAAAAGTTGTATTAAGAAACCGACGTTCCACAGTATGCCCTTCGGGAATCTCCATCAACGTAAAAACTTTATTGAATTCTTCCGCATAATTAGTACACGAAATATGTTCATTTTTATACAAGAGTGTCATGCCTTTTCACTAATTAGGTTAATACTTACTCCTCAAAAAGCTTCTTTGACTTGTTAAGAACTTTACATATCCATTTATAAAAGCACAACAAATATAATTATTCTCTATATAAAAAACACACAAAAAAAAAAGTTTTTTTCCTAATTAAACTAATCTTTCTCTAATGAAAATATGCTAAAATCAATAAGTAAAAACAGGCTAAATAGCCAAAACTTATCAACAAAAAATCCGGAAATTTGTACAATATCCTTTTGCTTTTGTACAAATTTCCGGAAAGGTTCCCCGATAAAAAAATCTCAATTATTTGTTTTTCTGCTTTTCACGGTATTCGGTAGGAGTCATGCCAAAGCGTTGCTTGAAACACTTGCTGAAGTAACGCGGATCGTTGATTCCCACCATATACGAAATCTGTGTCATATTAAACTCTCCAGTCTCGATAAGCTGGGCAGCACGTTTCATACGCATTTCCTTGATAAATTCTATCGGAGCAAGTCCGGTCAATGATTTCAGCTTCTTGAAGAAGACTGAACGGCTCACAGCCATTTCATGCACCAGATCGTCTACAACAAGTTCTCCATTGTCGATATTCCGTTCCATAAAGTTTGTCAGCTGCTCCAGGAAACGACGGTCCTGCTGCGACATGACATCTACCTCTTCTTCCTCATTTTCCACTTTCGGAGGATTGATATCCATCAGGTGGTCGCAATAGAACTGACGCAACTTCTGACGGCGTGCCAGCAGATTATCAACACGTGCTTCGAGGTAAGTAGCACTGAACGGTTTGGTGATATAACTGTCGGCCCCCAGTTCCAGACTCTGCAACTTGGTGTCCATATCGGTCTTTGCAGTAAGCAATACGATTGGAATGTGGCTGGTAGTCAGTTCCTCCCTCAGTTCCTTCACCAGAGTTATTCCGTCCTTCTCGGGCATCATAATATCGCTGATTATGATATCGGGCACATACTTAATGGCTTTCTCCAGTCCTTCCACTCCGTTGGCAGCTTCTATAATACGGAAACGCTGGCTGAAAATGCTCCGCAAGAAGAAGCGCAACTCCAGATTGTCTTCTATGAGCAGCATTGTCTTTGTTTCAGAAACCGATGCCTTGTCAGCCTCATCAGCAGCAGGAACAGCTTCCGGCTTATCCTCCGGTACAGCAACGACAGGAGTTTCGACATCCACAGGCAAGGAATGCTTGGATGCTTCACCGATTATTTCCACGTTATCCGACAAGACAAATTCGGCATTCTCACCGTAATGGTCTTTTCCCTTCAGGAAGTCTACGCTAAAGCAACTGCCTTCTCCTTCCTTACTGTCTACATGTATGCTGGCATGGTGCATTTCCACCAGTTCTTTCACAAGCGAAAGTCCGATGCCAGAACTGTTCGGATTGAACAGGTTCTTATCGAGCAGGGTTTCAAAACGTACAAACAGTGAAGCCTTCTTATTTTCAGAAATACCTATACCCTGATCCTGCACTCCTACGGTAACCGTATCTTCATTTTCATGAATAAATACGGTAATGGTTTTTCCGGGCTGCGTATACTTGAATGCATTCGACAGCAAATTGAAGACTATTTTCTCTACCTTGTCAGCGTCTACCCACAACTTGAGCTTAGGCTGTTCGGTTTCGAAAATAAAATCAATCTTGTTCGACTCGGCTATGGATTCAAAATTCTCCATAATCTTATGTACAAACGCGACGATATCAATCTGTTCGATGCACAGTTTCATCTTGTGATTCTGTATCTTACGGAAATCCAGAATCTGATTGACAAGCCTCAGCATCCGATGTGTATTACGTTCTACCACCTGCAACTGTTCGCGTACGTCCTTACTTAAATCCGAACGTTTCAAGATATATTCCAGCGGTCCCTCTATCAAGGTAAGCGGTGTACGGAGTTCATGAGAGATATTGGTAAAGAAGCGGAGCTTCATGTCCGTTACCTGCTGTTCGACAGACACCTCATGTTTCAACCGGTAAATAACGAAAAGTGTATAGGCTCCAACCAGCAGAATCAGCATAAAGCCTAATGTGTAAATCACATAGGCATAAGGAGTCTCCCAAAACGAAGGCTTGACGGTTATCCGCAAGGCACGTTCGTTCTCCACCCAGATACCGGCTCCGTTGGTCGACTTCACACGAAAGACATAATTACCTTTCGGCAGGTTTGTATAAGTAGCCGTACGCTGTTTACCCACATAATTCCACTCCTTATCGAACCCGTCGAGCATATAGGCATACTTTACATTTTCCGGGAAACTCATATCCAGAGCAGCAAAAGAAAGCGTTACGGTGTTTTCCTTATGCGACAAATACAAATGCGACAAACTGTTCAAAGACTCAGGCAATACGGATTCCGGTCTGGGAACAACATCTTTATTGGCTATCTTCAAGCCCGACAATACAATGCCAGGCACATAAGAGTTTTTCCGTATCAGTTCGGGAGTAAAGCACAAAAGTCCTCTATTTGTTCCGAACAGCAAGCGTCCGTCTTCGGCACGTATTGCCGTACTTTCTTCAAACGAAAGCTCCTCTCCTATCTCCTGCTTCAGATAATTGTCAAAATGATGGTTGACAATATCCATCTTGCTCAGACCACTTTCCGAACCAATCCATATATCTCCTTTCGTATCTTCGGCAAGTGAAGAAAGTACGTCGGTAGGAAGTCCGTCTTTTGCCGAATACGAAGTAAACAGGGCGTTACCTTTTTTATCAAGGCTCTTAAGCTCGTTCAGTCCTCCACCGAAAGTAGCAAAGAACAGACGTCCGTCGTGTGTAAGCAAGATATCGTATATATCGTTGCAGCTCAACACTTCACGCTTATTAGGCATGCACACGAACAAATGAAAATCAATCGTATCGGGACGTTCGAACTTTTCACTGAAAGCCAGCAGTCCATTGGAAGTAGCTACCCACAGCATACCTTTTTTGTCGAGCAACATACGACGTGCCTTATAGCAACGTTCCATTGGATACGATTTCAGATTATTGCGCGAGTTTATAAAACGGACACTTCCATCGCTCTCCTTTTCGATGTAATCGATACCTCCACCGAAAGTAACAACCCAGATACGACCGTAACTGTCTTCACACAAGTCGTACACATTGTTATGGCTCAGGCTATAGATATCGTTGGCATCGTAAGTATAATGAAGCATCTTATATCCGCTTCCCTGCGGTATCAGCTGAACGATTCCGTTTCCTTTCGTAGCAATCCAGATATTTTTTTTCGAATCCTCTATTATCTTATAGGCAGATCCTCTGAAAGGAGTACCAGTAAGTGATATGCGTCCGTCGACTGTAAGATAACCCTGCAACTGGAAGTCAAGAGAGTACACAGAAACTTTACTATTACGTGTACCTATCCACAACTGCTTACGGGAATCCTGACAAAGCGAACGTACCTGATTGGCATTGGTATCGTACTTACAGTTCTGCGGCTTAATCAACTGGAATTCGTTTTTGAAGAATGTAACCTTATCCAGTCCTTTGGAATGAGTGCCCAGCCATAAATTACCCTGATGGTCGAGCATCATAGCATGAAGTTTGTTTGAGAAGCGCCATGCATCTGTTCCCACTTCATTATAGAAAGGCTTCAGCTCATTACTTTCTCTGTCGAACCAAGACAGTCCTCCTCCTACCGGATGTACCCACAGATTGCCTTGCTTATCTTCGCAGACAGCAAACTTTGGAGCATCACCCGGTTCTTTTTCAACCGGAACCTGTTCCACCTTGAACACCTCCGTCGACGGATTAAAATGACAGACCGTACCAATCTTGTTTACTTCGAACCAGACCTCATTATGACTGTCGACATATATTGACCGTATCGGATGCTGAGAAAAATCAAATTCATTTTTCAGACCGTAATACTTCAGTGATTCGAGCGCTGTATCTCCCACAACGAAGCCCGACCGGCGGGTAGCCATAATGACCTTTCCTCCAGACAATTCCCGTATGCTTATCACATCGTCCTGCAAGCCCAGGTCTTTCAATTCGAATGTTTCATCCTTCAGCGAGTATTTCCATACCCGTCCTTTATTAGAGGTAAAATATACGTGTCCGTTAACGAATGCAGCCGAAAAAAAAGACTGGTTAGGCCGTCCGGATTCAGGATGCGTATTTACAAAAAAAGGAGTCTGCTTTCCATTATTACCTTCGATGCAAAGCAATCCATCTTTTGTAAGCAGCCACTCTCTGTTTTTCTTATCTAAAAAAACAGTCTTGATAGCAGTACCTTTTTCTTTTGAAGCAGTAGACAAATAAACTTTCGAAGCAAGTGTTCCGGTTTTCCTGTCAGGCACGACTCTGATACCTCCGTTTTTATCAGTAAGCAGCCATACGGTCCCATTATCCAACGGCAAGATAGAAGTTATAACCAAGTCTTTTTCAGCCCCATTTGCTGCAACTTCAGTAAATGCTTCCATCCGCTTATCGAAACGGAATGCCTTCCCATCGTAAGTAATGCACCATACATCTCCATACTTGTCGACCTGCAAATGGTCTACACGATTGGAACTCCATCGCATATCGTTTTCCTTACGGGCCTTATAAACCTTAAAGTCGTAGCCATTGAAGCGATTGATTCCATCCCACGTTGCAAACCATATCATACCGTCGTGATCCTGTACCATATCCATTACCGAATTCTCAGACAGACCATTCTCCTGAGAATAATGAGTAAACGTACAGTTCATTTGTGCCTGAGCTAAAGCACTGACGAACAAAAGCAAAAGGATATAAAAAAATTTTCTCATACTAAATTTCTGCTATTCGGACAAAAATAGGAAAAATTAAATGATTCCGCAAACATGAAAATCGGAGGGAGTCTAAAATTGTTTAAAATATTTCCCTTACAGAGATTCACTAGCAACCCAACCGATACGAACAAAAAACGGAGTATCCGCCATTATGCGAATCTCCGTTTTCGAATATTATTTAAAACCGGCGATGGGGAGGACCACCAAATCCTCCATGACGTCCGCCAGGTCCGGGAGGCGCAAAGCCGGGACCTCCCTTACCAGCTCCCTTACCGCCGAACAGGTTCAGACGATAGATGAAGTGTACCATGCAATAGCTATAAATAGCATTATACTCAGTATCCTGACGCATAGCAGCCGTAATCACACGACTGATATTGCTCTGGTTTCTCAATATATCATAGAACTGAATACTTACGGTAGCAGCATTTCCCTTTAAAAAGTCCTGAGAAATCTGAGCGTTCCAGATCAGTTCATCGGTATTCATACTCGACTCGGCATATCCTCTGCGGGAGTTCTGCGACAAATCTGTAGAAATGGACATATTCCACGGCAAACGCACATTGGTGCTGGCTCCATAAGCAAACTGGTAAGTATCCAGATTGTTGCTTTCCTGATAACTGTTTCTCGAATGGGTATAATCGAGTGAGCCATTCAGAGAGAACTCCCACCAGTCATTACGGTACGTACCTCTTAAGCGTTCACCCAGCGACAAGCGTTTGGTAATATTCTTGTCTGTATCAGAAACAAGATCCTTCTCGCTTATATAGCTCACCATATTCTGGTAATTTGCTCTGGTAAACGTATTGATGGTATATTTCTTGTTTCTCAAGGCAATGTTAGTTCCCACCATTCCGGTCAGGTTCCAGTTTCCGTTAATATTTTCAGGAGTAGTAACATATCCACCGGTTTCCGGATCGTAGACTTTGCGGTCGCTTATATTGTTCATGATGTTCTGGTAACGGAAAAATGAAAACATTCCCCGTTGTTTTTCCGTATTAAAGAAATTATATTCGGCACGCAATTCATTTGTAAATGTCGGCTTCAGTCCCGGATTACCGTTCTGAATATTAAGCGGGTCTGTATTATCGGAGATAGGCAGCAAATCTACCATGTTCGGCTGAGAAGCCTGTCCGCGATAACGCAAGCGCAACTGACTGGTTTTTGAGAAATTATAGCGGAAATCGAATGTCGGAGTAAAATTAAATACATTTCTGACAGTCGTTGTATCCAGATCACCTTTCTTATAAGAAAGATCCGACTTCTGAGGCTGGAAGCTGACTCCCGCATTCAAGCGCATCTTCTCACGTATCCAGCGGAAAGTAACATCCATCTGGTGATTATAATAATTATAGGCTGCACTCTTGCTCAAGTCGTTGTTGAGCACTCCCGGATTACTTTCATTCACTCCGTCACCAATCGTCCAGTTGTCACCCATATCGAATGTAGAATTATCTGTGGTAGAGTATTTATACTGGAAATTGTAGCTGAACTGCAAAAATCCCCCGGTAAAAATCGGCTCACTGTACGTCAGACGCGCACTATAATCGTAGCTCTTTGTAGGAGTTGTAATATAGCGGTTCAATATTTCCATACGTTCTTCCGGAGTTTTCTGGAAATACTCTGTTTCCGATGTAGAAAACTGTTCACTGCTGCTATTGGTGTAATTATATTTTCCACGGAATGTAATATTCCGGCCAAGCTTGCCTAATCTCCGGTTCACGAGCACCGAACCTCCTACAGTCAGGTCATCACCTTTTTTCAGTGTATTCTTCAGCACCGTATTGATAATATCTTCTTCAGAAACCAGCGAAGTCAAGTCGTCCGTACCGAAAAGTTCATCAGTTGTATATCCAGGATCCTGACTGAATGTATAAGAGTTCTGTCCGTTGGTATTGTCGGTCTTACCATAGCTGATACGAGGGCGGAATACAAAAGTAGTCATGGTATCCGGTTTCCACTCGATAAAGGCATCTGCCACCAGCTTGGTAGTTTTATTGCGAGAATGGTCTAACGCGTTTTTAAAAGAACTGCTTTCCGATGATACAAAAGTTTCGGATGCCTGTTTACTGACAATATCAGCATCCTTATAATTAAAGTTGACACTTCCTTCAGTCTTCAACTTTTCTGTTTCAGTAGCAAAGTTCACACCTGCCATTTTCACAGCAGTCAGGCCGTTACCTCCCTTACGGAATCCTCCACCTCCACCGGGAAAAGCATTGTCATTTACGTTATTGACCGAACCGATGGCAGTCAGCTGGTTCTTGTTGCGGAAATGATTGATCATCACCTTTCCGCTATAACGGTCTTTCGTACCGGCAGCCAGATCGGTATTACCAATCCATCCCTGATTCATTCCGGGCTTCACACTCAGGTCGAGCACGGTTTCCTCTTCTCCATCGTCCACACCAGTCATTCGTGCCATATCCGACTGTTTTTCATAGGCACGTATCTTATCGATGATATTAACCGGCAGGTTCTTCATGGCGATATTAGGATCATCGGCAAAAAACTCCTTGCCGTCGATCATAATTTTCTTTATTTCCTTTCCGTTGATCGTAATCTTACCGTCATCGTCAATTTCAGCTCCCGGCAATTTCTTAACCAGTTCTTCCAGTGCAGAACCCTCCGGAACACGATATGCAGAGCTATTGTATACCAATGTATCTTCAGCAGCAGTAACCTCTGGTGCCTGAGCTACAATGACAGCTCCTTCAAGCATAATTGCATCCGAGTGCAGGGAGATTGTTCCCAGATTAAGACGTGGTTTAGAACTCGTTAATGTAATAGGCTGAAAAGACGGCGAATATCCGACAAAGGAAACCTTCAACAGATATTTACCCGGACGAGCTGACAAAGAAAAGCGTCCGTCCAAATCAGTCACATTACCAGCTACCATCGAACTATCTTTCAACGCAAGAATCTGTACCGTAGCCTGCATCACCGGGGAGTTATCATCTCCATCGACAACTGTACCCGAAACTAAACCTTTGCTACCTCTGCTTTGTCCAAAAGCGTATATCCCACAGGATAACAGTAGCAGCCCCATAACCCAGTTTTTCATTATTCCGATCTAATCAAATGTTTTAACGCTGGTTTGACATCAAAACATTTTAAAGGTTTAATATTGCAACCTTTTTTAAAACTTATTTTTTTCTGAACGTTTTTTCTATACGATGCTTCTGATACAAAAACTCCCAACAAATCACACAGATAATCAGATAAACTATTCCGACAGAATTGTCGGCCACCTGCAAATCCTGGTTTACAGCTCCCTTTATCAGCATCACGATGTAATACACTCCCCAGATATATAAGGCATATTTCATGGCTTTACTGCGCAGACATGCCGTCTCTTCGGCCTCATCCTTTACTTTAGAGAGAAAAATCATGAACAGCGACAGCCAGACAATCAACTTAATCCCCAATTTTACATAAATCAGATTCCCGTCGTGTACCTGACCAAACATATACATCAACAAAGGCACAAAAACAGATAAAATAAGTAATGCGTATCCTGCTATTCTACAGGCAACCGGTAATATTCCTTTCATAAATCAATTTATTGGTAAATTCAGCACAAAAATAATTAATTGTCAACGTACACACATGTACTTTTTACTTTTTTTCTATTTTTGCAGGAAAAACAATAGATTTATGAGTAAACAAGAAGTTGTAATCTGCCATAACCTGGAAGAAAACCTGCAAAAGGCAGTCACCAGCAAAACATACGATAAATTATTTATTCTGACCGACGAGCATACGCGCACGTATTGCCTTCCGATTATCGAAAAATATCCGTTTCTTGCACAGGCAGAACATATTTGCATCGGAGTGGAAGATATTCATAAGAATCTGGAAACTCTTGCCTACGTATGGAGCCAGCTTAGCAACAAGGGAGGTACACGCCACTCACTGATGATCAACCTGGGCGGAGGTATGATAACCGACCTGGGTGGTTTTGCTGCTGCTACTTTCAAACGAGGTATCGACATGGTTAACATTCCTACTACATTACTGGCCATGGTAGATGCTTCTGTAGGAGGAAAGACAGGCATCAACTTCAATGGGCTGAAAAATGAAATTGGAGTGTTCACACCAGCCAATTATGTTCTGATAGACTGTGAATTTCTTAAATCACTCGATTATCCCAATATCTTGTCGGGATATGCGGAAATGCTGAAGCACGGACTTATCAGCAACACGGAGCACTGGAGCGAGCTTATCAAATTCGATATGGAGCACGTAGACTACAAGCATCTGCAACAACTTGTCGCTACTTCCATCGAGGTAAAAGAAAAAGTGGTAGAACAGGATCCTTTTGAGAAAAATATCCGCAAGGCCTTAAACTTCGGACATACCGTAGGTCATGCATTCGAAAGTTTTGCTCTGGAAACAGGAAATCCTGTATTGCATGGATATGCCGTAGCATGGGGAATGGTGTGCGAACTATATTATTCACATCTCAAGGTAGGTTTCCCAAAAGACAAGTTACGCCCTACCATACAGTTCATCAAGGAGCATTACGGGAAACTGGCATTCAGCTGTAAGGATTATGACCGTCTGTACGAGTTTATGAAACATGATAAGAAAAATTCCTCACTAGGCAATGTCAACTTCACCCTACTCGGTGAAATAGGTGATATCCATATCAACCAAAGTGCCACTCAAGATGAGGTATATGATATGTTCGACTTCTATTGCGAAACAATGGGCTAAAAGGCATTATTAAAGATATTACAGCGACAGCTTATTCTAAAAAAGCAGAAAAAAGCATATGAAATAATTTGCTAATTTAAAATAAAGCCTTACCTTTGCATCCGCAATTCGGGGTGTAGCTCAGCCCGGTTAGAGTACGCGTCTGGGGGTAATGAAATGAGCAAAGATTAGAAACATTACAATACAATATAAATCAAGGAGTTAAGCAAATACTTAACTCCTTATTTTTTACCTGCGAATAAAATTTGATTAAAGTTTTCGGACAAATTGGTGCAAATTCATCCAAAAACTTCTCCCAATCATTCCATTTGTATTTATTTGCCATACAAGGAAGAATAAAAATATCCCTCACCAAGAACTTCCTCCGCCTCCTTACATCCAAGTTCAGCAGCTTCTTGATAAAATTTATAGGCTACTTCCAAATCTACGGTTTCACCATATAAACCTTTATGGTAAATCTCCCCTGTTAAATACAACGCATACGGACTCCTTTTTTCCCTCAAATCAGATAAATGTAATGTCTGCTTTACCATGCCCTAAATTCCTTGCTTGGTTTAAATAAAACATTGCTTTATGTGTATTTTGCTCCACGTTTTGCCCTTTCAAATACATCATTCCTAACTTGAAGGCTGCTTCCGGGTCTGTATCCGTATTCTTAATGAGATTAAACAAACCGCTCTTACAATGACCAATTGTAAAGCCATAAGCTTTTGATGTTTCTATTATCATAATTTTATATTTTTAGATTTATACTTTTTAACTCACCACTACATATCTCGTTTAAAACGAAACATAAACATTAAGGCAAAGGAATTGGTCCGTCACGTATTAAATGATTGTTACTAAATAATTTTATTTTTCTCATGCTTTCAATATTCTATTCAGTCGTATAACGAAGAAATTGAAAACCACTTCTGTTAATTTATGGTTAATAAATTCGTATTGGAAGTTAATAAATATCAATACCGAAAACTGAAAACAATCTTAAAATCAAATGAATTGTTATAGGAAGTTTGCAATTTAAAGAATCTTTTGCCTCTCTATTAGAAACAAACCCAATATAACAAACAGGGTAGGACAACTATTGCCCTACCCCTATCTTATACGCTCCGTTAGAAGCCTCATTGTTGTTATCTACTTGTATATTGAATATACCTCAATAGGAACTGTATCTACTATACCATGTTTTACATAGCTTAAAGAAACAAGTTTTTCATCTACAGTTTTCCAATACAAAGAATACTTTCCTTTTTTCACAATGTTATCCTCAACTATCTTTCTTATTTCTTTAGGTGCTTCTATTTGATTGGAATCATTCCACAAAGAACTTCTATATGGATATTTAAAATACAAATAAGAATTTTCTTTTTTATCATAAAGCACAGAACATTCATGCTCTTTTATTTTTAACTTGGGATGAAATGTCATACTAAAGAACACTTTACTATTAACAACTTTCGCAGTCTTCCCACTTGTGCTTGACGGTTCGTATTCTATTTTACCATGTAATTGCTCATTTTGCAGCTTTGCATTCAATACAACTTCATCCTTTTGAATGACTGTAATTTGTTTATTAGTGTCAATAACAGCAATATAAGTATGGAAAGAATGGGGCTGTAAATTAAATGATTTAACCTCACCAGCATTGTCGAAGAACTCCTTAACAACTTGTTGTTTTAGACTGTCTTGTAGGTATTGAACTCCATACAGATAAAGTTCTTCGAGTTTATTTCGGGCTGCATTTTCTGCTTTCTGTTTAGCAACTTTTTCCTCTATCCTTTTACGTCTTTCAAGGGTATCTTTTATTGGATAGACAGATAAACTCCCCGAGCCACTTATATGTAGTTCAATTAGCTTATCCTTTTCAAACGTTTCACTTTGCATCTGCCCATAGTTATCAAGGAAACGACTTAGTTTTGTAGAAGTCATTACAATGGCTTCCGCCATGTTTCCAATTTCAAAGCCTGTATAAACATATCTTCCATTATCCATGCCTTTATAACTGAGGCTTAACGAATATTTTACATAGCCATATCTAAACTCCATTCCATAGGAGTTCTTCTTTTCTGAATAACTAATTTCAAGTGTGTTACCACCGTATATCGGTTTACCCGTATAGGGATTAGGGCACAGATAATCGGGATATTCAAAAGCCTTAATAGAAGTGGATTTTTGAGCATAAGCAGAAAGAACCATTATTACGCTCATCAGAAACAGCAAAGTTCTTTTCATAATACTGTGATTTGCTTTCCACAGCCCCGACAGGAAAGGTTTATATAAAAAGATAGCGTGAGGCTGTTAGAATTATCTGTTTTAGAGGCTCTGGTAAACCCGTGGTACAAGATAAAACGACACCCCACGCCAAGCCATATATATCACTGATATATACAAGATTAGCATGAGCGTTTGTATCGTCTATCCCCGTACCACATGAAATTTTACCAGAATTTCTAAAACGGGATAAAGCTAAACGCTTCCTTTAATTAATATGTCACCAACGGGTCTTTAACCTGTTAGCGGGACAAATATAACTAAAATCCAGCGTTCTACAAACGTTTTTAGGGATGTCGTGGAACAAATTTACTCATTTATTGATAGTTCACAAGATTTTAGGGAGAGAACTCCGATGAGGCTTTTGCACATTGGGACATCTAAACTTTGACAGATACCCTTAAACAGCCTCATCATCGTAGCTATAATCCCAAACGCACTTTGCTTATTGATTATATTCCACTTATTTTTAGGTACTGCATGATATTTTCATTACCTGCATTGCAAGCCCTCTATGACGTAATGCCCTGTCATTACATAAGTTTATCATCATACAGTGAAGATTTAAGAGTGTTGCATCCCCTTTACTTACAACCTGTATTCATTCTATCGACCGAGCATAACCACCTCATCACATAAAATTATATAACCTCGTATTAGAGCGTTTAAGCCATTATTACACCCCACCGAATACTTTTATTGTATTTGATAAGTTTTTGGCTGTGCACGACCAATAGACACCTCATTTAAAAGATAAGGCTTGATAATCACCCGAAGAGTAAACTTAGGAAAGTGGAGTTTACACCCTTTGATGATTACCAAGCCTTATTTTATTAGGAAGAGGATTAACAGGCAGTACTAAATATCCGATGTTCCTCTGCAATACTCATACCGTCTGCCGACTGTTCTAACAACCAAACGAGATACTTTTCTATTTTGCCTGTTAGTTCTTCCATTAGGCTGGAGGTCTTGAAGTGTTCTTTTTGCCACTTTATTGCCTCTTGGATTCTTTTTTGGAATTGAGTATGCAGAATCCTATCTTCGGGCAGACGATTTTTTCGATTCTTAAATAGGATATATTTCATATAATAAGACAAGTTTTGTCCCTCGTTTGCAATACAAATACACCATTTATCAAAGTCTTTGGCACTCTTTAAAGTGTCAAACTCTACATCCCAGCAATCATCAGGTAGCTTATCTATATCTTCGTAATATCCAAACCACTCTGCTACTAACTTCCAAAATACATATTTATCCCATAGTTCATTAGCCGTAATACCTTTTCCAAACAGCTCAAACAATTCATCTATTCCAAGTGTCATTTCATACCTTAACAAGTAGTTCGACAGGCTATTTCTACCCACTTTGGGTAACTCTCTCTTCTTTTTAGCCTCCGACATCTTATCATAAAACTTTATCCGTGTACCTTCATAGTCAAAATATGCAGTTCCACTTCTCTCACCACTCCACTGGTTAGGAATAAATTTCTTTATTCCGCTTAACTTCCTCAAATAAGATATAGGAGGTTGAGACATTTCAAAATTATGGGCAAACTCCAAAGACTCCACCTCTGCATTATACATTGGTACGCCCAGTTCTTCGCTCAACATCATAATACATCGTTCTGCATCCTTCAATGACATAGTACGTGTATTATGCCCCCATAAGCATTTAGGAAGACTGCCCTCAAATGATACATACGTTTCAGTGGCTATAACTTTACGTCCACGCCATTTTCCACTACCACCTGTATCATCACCCCTATATTGAGATAATGCTAAACGAGCCACAACATCCTGCCACCTATAATTAGATGGCAGTGCCCATGCGCATAGCTTTAATTTGATTTTATCATACATGGCTATGAATTAAAATGTATTTAGAATGTTATACAAAATTGAGTTTATTAATTATTTACGAAGACGTGCAGCAAATCCCAACTCCATACTTTCAATGAATTCCTGCTTAGTTTCTTGCCTTTTAGCCATCATCCACGCTATTATTTCATCACGCCTAAATCTTAGTATTCGCCCACTTTCCGCACGATAACAAGGTATCTCCTTATGACTTGTCAACTTATAAATTGTATGTTTGGACTGCCCAATCAACTCACTACAAATATCAATGCCGAATACCTCCGGATAATCTTCCATCCGTTTTAGAGGTCTATTGTTCTTCTGTTTTTCGCCTTTACCCTCTGACGGTACTGTTCCCAGCATAGTACAAATTATTTCCCGTAACGACCTTATTTGAGCCAAAACATAATATTCCCACTCGTTTCTTAAAAACTCCATATCATTATACAACCATGCGCTTTCCACAGAATCACGATGATGTTCATTAATGAAACCGTACTTTGCTATTGCACCATACAGGAAATCTTTTGCTAAAATAATTTTTCCCTCTTTCTGCAAGTAGGCTTCTTCATTATAGATATCATCCAACTCTTGACTACTCATTTTTAATTCTCCCTGAACTACAGACTTTACCTTTACTTCATAAGTAGAAATAAAATATTTGCTTTTCCACATAATAATAGCTGCATCAACAACCTTTAATGCCTGTCGGAGTTTTCCTTTATCCCCATCCGTCAACCGCTTCACATAGACAAACAACCAACTTTCACGGACTGCTGCTTCCCCTCTGAGCGACTTGTTTATCAAGTCGCCCAAAGGCATTCCATAATGAATAAACATACCTATAATATTTTTACGACTTTATCCAAAACACTTGTAGAGAAACTGGCAAGATATGTAGCCGTTGTCGTAAGATTACTATGTCCCAGGGCTTGGCTTATTATTTCACGGGGAATATCATTGCCTTGCAAAGTCATGGCCATTGTGTGTCGTGCTGTGTAAGTTGTCAAGTTCAATGAAATTCCTAAAGTCTTACCCATTTTTTTCAAATTGGCATTAATACGTTTGTATCGGCAACGCACATGCTCATACAGTTGTTCGCCATCATACTCTTTAGTAATAATAGGAAGTAAATACTTGCCTGTTTGAGGTGTGTTTGCCTTAAACCATTCCAATAGCTCCTCTATGGCAGGAATAACGAATATTTTTATCGGTTTTACATTCTTGGCATTTTTTGTCTTTTGCCGTTTATACACGATATGCGTTCCTGTTGCCAACACTTCAAGATTGTCTGTTGTCAGGTTTGCCATATCAACAAAACTCATACCTAAACAATAATAAGAAAATAGGTATATCCGACGGGCACGCTCCAATACAAAATTTTGTTGAGGCGAGTTCTTTATCAACTCCAATTCTGTTGGCAGTAAATAGCGTTTTGCCGTTTCCTCCGCCAGCTTGTTGATTTCAAAACCACCTTTGCCAAACGGATAAGTGTTGTTTGAGGCTGCTTTTTCTTTAATGGCTTTATTGATTACTGCACGCAATGTTTTTAAAGTGTGCATACGGGTGTTTCCACAACAACCATTCTTTTCCATAGCCATATTTAAGCGATTGATGTATTTCACGTCTATTTCTGAAAACAAACGTTCTTTTGCCTTAGAGTCATATTTGCAAAACAGGTGCAAGTCACGCTCATAAACCTTTCCATTACCGATGTGACCTGTAGACTTTAAATCCTCCACCTGCTTCACCCAATAATCATAGATTTTTCCTTGTCTCGAAATTCCCAAAAATTCTTCTTCAAATTGGTTTAGTGTCCAATCCACCTGTGCTTTCATAAACTTATTCACCACTTCATTTTTACGTTCCTCGCAACTAATCAACCAGTTGTTATACGACTCATAGTTGGGGTTCACTCGTTTGTCCCTTTTAAATCGGTCCGCATTTGTATCCCACTCATTTTCAAAGGCGGACAATTTTAAATCAATGTATTTTAGTTTACCTCTTTTAGTGATGCGTAAACAAACAGGGTTACTCCCATCTTTTCTTTTGTTACTCGTGTGGAGTACAATACGAAACTTTGCCATAATCTTCTTTCTTTTTTTAATTAATAATACAGTTCTCTATGAGTGCAACGTAAAAATTCAATCCACGATTAAATTTTTGACGAGTAAAATTAACCTATTAAGATTTATTAACAATGAACACACGGAAAGTTTCTTTCAATATACGTCAACCCCATACTAATAATGAGAAATGTAGTAGCAAGATATATTCCTATTTTGTATCTATCTTCGATTAAAGTTTGATTAAAGTTTTAGGGTAAAATAATCCTATTCCATACAAAAGACGATAGACTAAATACAAATAGCCGAACAGAACAAAAGCCTTAAGCAATTAAAGTATTGTTTAGAAACAATTCTAAATAGCAGTAAGTAAAGCCATCATAAAACACTAATAATAAAGACCATACAAAACATACCATAGAATACAACAAATAAAAAGCAATCAATTTATTTGCAGATTAAAAATAAAGCACTACCTTTGCACTCGCAATTCGGGGTGTAGCTCAGCCCGGTTAGAGTACGCGTCTGGGGGGCGTGTGGTCGCTGGTTCGAATCCAGTCACCCCGACTGGTGAAAATGAAGGAGTTAAGTGATAAACTTAGCTCCTTTTTCTTTTATATATGACACATTTATGACACAAATCAAGATGTTTCCCATCATTATATCACTTCGATTAAGAAACAAAAATAAAATAGCTGGGGATTATTTATTTTTCTTTATTTAGGTTTACCATAGTTTTATTCAACATATAACATACTTTCGTAGCATATTGAATAAAACAATTTAATATGATTTACGGATACATTAGAGTAAGCAGTGACAAACAGACTGTAGAAAACCAACGTTTCGAAATTAATAATTTCTGCGAACGTGAAAATTTAAAAATTGATGGTTGGATAGAAGAAACCATCAGCGGTACAAAATCCTATAGCAAAAGAGAGTTAGGTAAACTACTCAAGCAAATCCAAAAGGACGATCTTATAATTTGTGCAGAACTTTCACGCTTAGGAAGAAATCTTTTTATGATAATGGAAATTCTTAACCTTTGCATGAGTAAAGAATGTAGGGTCTGGACAATCAAAGACAATTATCGTTTAGGCGAGGATATTCAAAGCAAAGTATTAGCATTTGCCTTTGGCTTATCGGCAGAAATTGAACGTAATCTAATTAGCCAACGCACCAAAGAAGCATTATTACGAAAAAAAGCAGAGGGTGTAATCTTAGGCCGTCCAAAAGGAAAGAAAAGCTCTCCTGAAAAATACAAATTATATAAAAAAAGGAACTTGATTCAGGAACTTTTAAATGCAAATATATCTAAGCGGAAAATTGCTGTAATATGTAAAGTTGATAGAAATACATTAGCACGCTATATCAAAACCTTTTTGGTAGAAACATAACGAGCGTTTTAGTGCAGCAACAGGCTGTGGAGTATAACTTCGCTGAGAATGATAGCTGGATTATATTATCTGCGATTGAACAAAGTATTAAGCGTAAAATAGAAGCAGTTGGCACTCCACTTAAAGATTGGGATATTCGAATTAACTACGGAATAAAAACAGGCTTTAATGAAGCGTTTGTTATCACTACCGACAAGCGTAATGAAATATTGGCAAATTGTCAAACAGAAGACGAACGTACCAGAACAGCTGAATTAATACGACCGATTTTAAGAGGACGTGATATAAAGCGATATAGTTACGACTGGGCGAATTTGTGGCTAATTAATACTCATAACGGCATAAAAGGTAAAATACCTCGCATTCAAATAGAGAATTATCCAGCTATAAAGGCTCATCTAGACCAATATTGGGAGAAAATCTCTACAAGAGCTGATAAAGGTGATACTCCTTACAATCTGCGTAATTGCGCATATATGGAGGATTTTTCTAAGCCAAAAATCGTATGGGGAAATCTGAACTTGACTCCTAATTATGCTTTAGTAGAAAATAATAGTTTTATTAACGCACCATCTTCCATGATTGTTCCAGCAAGTAAATATTTATTGGCTATTCTTAATTCCAAAATAGCAGATTTTTATATTAAGCTACTTGGAGTTACTCGTAATGGGGGATATTTTGAATATAAACCAATGTTTATTGAGCAGCTTCCTATTCCACAATTAAAAATCGAGAATAAGGAGCTGGCTCAAATTGAACGGTTAATCGATAATAATAATTATACGGAAATTGAATATATCGTATATAATTTATATGGCTTAACACAAGACGAAATTAATTATATAAATTCTCTATAGCACGTATTTCTTCATTAGTTAATTCATAAATCTTGTACATCAATTTATTGCTAAAATCTTTAAAATCAGAGATAGACATCTTGCCAGCCTTTAAATTTTCAAAGGCGGCAAGGTGTTCTTTCTGTTGCTCATAGTTGGGTTTTGCTACAATTAATTGTTCTATTGTATATTTTTTCCATCGAATTGTACCAACACCTGTAGTTGTTCCTGTTTTAGAGAACAACCATTCTGAAACAGATGAGTTTAAGGCTGTTAATAAATATTCTATATATTCTCCATTAAGATAAAATGTAGTAGCTTCTGGTATATATTCACCTAAAAAGTCAAAAGCAAATTTTGATTTATCAGAGATTTCACCCCATACTATTTTTGGCTTAGAAAAATCCTCCCAATAGCTGATACTATCTTGAATTTCAAACCACTTGTTATTAGTCTTTTTACGAGCCTTAATTTTTTCACCATTAACGATATAGGCCTTTCCAGTCTGTTCAAGCTTTTCAATACCAAATGTCAAAAGATACTGTTTAACCGCTGGATACATTTCTATGTCATAGTGGCGGGAAGGGAAAGTCGCAATAAGATATAAACCAGCCCAATTATAAGCATAACGTTTAATATCACGTCCTCTTAAAATCGGTCGTATTAATTCAGCTGTTCTGGTACGTTCGTCTTCCGTTTGACAATTTGCCAATATCTCATTTCTCTTCTCTGTAGATATAATGAAAGCGTCATTATATCCAGTAAGGACTCCACGATATATGTTAATATTCCAGTCTTTGAGTGGAGTACCTATAGTATCTATTTTTTGTTTGATACTTTGCTCAATAGGTGAAAGTATCACCCATGAATCAGAAGAAGCGAATCTACACTCCACAGCCTGTTGCTGCACTAAAACGCTCAGTTTATTTAGGTCATCTGTATTAGAAATAATACAAGCTAATGTATTTTGAGTATAACTTTCCTTTTTTGCTATCAAAATATTAGTTTCAACAGTTGCTGCATCAAATATCTTTATCCCTGCAAAATCAATTAACAAAACAGGATTTGTTTTTGCAATAAAATATTGGCGTAATTCTTTTCCATATCCGGCTCTCATCCACTTATTGGAAGTAATATAACATAGGCAACCATTGGGCTTAAGCAAATTCATCCCTTGCTCGTAGAATAAACAATAAATATCTCCAGTACGAACATAAGTTTTATACTTCATTCGTTCTAAGACATCAGCATCCGTACCCATAGATTGCAGTTGAATATAAGGAGGGTTGCCAATAACACAATCAAATCCTATAAAATTTCCATCCGCATCCAATACTTCTGGAAACTCTATACGCCATTCAAAAGCCCCCAAATAAATCTTGTTGGAATTGATTTCCTCAAAATAACTTTCAAGTTCTGCTATTTCCTTTTTAACAGCATCCACTCGTTTCTGCCAATCCTTTTGTTCTTTTTTACTCATTTCAAACAGCTGAGGCGCAAGCAAATTCACCAGTTCTGCCCTACGCTTATTTAATCTGAGTTTTTTAGGGTCTTTTGCTCCGATTTCAGTGGTAAGCTTAGATTTAATTTCTGCTATTATTGAATCCAGCTCCCACTTTTCAGCTTTATCTTGAGCATTCTTATACTTGTTCACAGCATTTCTATATTGGCCAATAGAAATACCAGTTTCTTTTAATACAGACTTAATGCTATCCGTTAAATCAAAACGATGCAAAAGAGAGTTTCCGCATTTGATATTTATATCAATATTGGGTAAGGTTTCCAATTGTTTATAATCACTCTCTGCTGTATAGTAAGCATTTTTAAGCAATTCAATCCACAAACGTAACCTACATATTTTCACAGAGTTTGGATTAATATCTACGCCAAACAAACAATTCTCAATAATTATCTTTTTCTCTTTGAACAATGTTTCTTGAATGCGTCGGCTTTCCTCATTCAATGGATTATACTCAAACAAATTGTTTTCTGCATCCGTTACAATCAGTTCATCGTTTTCGATAGACAGTGTGTAATCTGATTTTTTAATACGTTTACCTTCGGAATCCACTAAAATTCCTAGTTCATATTTCAAACGTATTAACTCGTTTAAAGCAGATACCAAAAAGTGCCCTGACCCCACAGCCGGATCACAAATTGTGATACTGTTTATAAGCTGGTTAGCTTGTAATATATCATCTATTTTATTATACAAATCTGTAACAGACGTACAATTCCAGTTATAAAAATTATTGAATTTAGTCAAGACCGAATTAGCAACGGCTTCACGACACATATACATTGTAATAAATCCGGGAGTAAACACCGAACCATCTTTATGTCCGTTGATTTTTTCAAATATAAGTCCTAAAACAGAAGCGTTAATCAAAGTCTTGGCTTCTTCTTGAACTTCCTCACTGCCTTCGCTTGCAAAATTATATGCATCCAAAAAAGCAAATAAATAATTCAAAGTTGGAAGGCTATTGAACTGTTGTTTTTCTTTACGATTAATTAATACACTATTAGTAAATAGTGGTAATTCAGACCGCTGCGATAAACTATTTATCTTTATTGTATTACTTTCCAGTTCAGTAACTTCAAAGAGTGAGCTATTCAAATAAGGAACAAACTCAAAATCTTTCAATATAGAAGCTGTCCTTTGATGAACATTTCGTGCCAGAACTTGAAAAAATAAAGTGTTCAAATCATCGAAATCACGTATTTTCTGTATAGAAAGAAATTTGTAACATTGCTCTCCATTGTGGTATTTCAACATTTGAGCTTCCAACAACTTCAAGAACAAGATTCGATTAATCCAAGTAATACATAATTCCATAGCCACATTGAACAAACGTTCTTCTTGGGTACTTCCATAAATTGCTATATTGGGAACTTTTCGCAAGCAGTCTTCTGCATCAAGTTGATTGATTGTATTTTCCAACAAAGAAGCTTCATTACGCCGTCCAACGGCTTTACGTACAATTACAATCTTATTATTTTCTTTCTTCTCTTCAATGCCAATGATATGTAATAATTCTGCATAAAACCTCTTATTTAAAGAGTTACTATCATTCTGAAACGGTAATTTCAATAAATGCACATCACTGAATACCTTATACAATTCGATAAGTTTTTTTGAAGCTGTATTCTCACCTAAATATTTAGCGTAAGAACGGATGTCAAAATAGGTATAGTCAAGACTATCTGCAACTTCTTCGATAAATGAAGAAGCTATCTCAGAATAAAAGAAGTCTGTTTTACGACTTGTTTTTCTACCATCCTCAAAATCCTGGAACTCTTTTTTCAGTTTCTTATTTTGATAGAATTTTTGCTCAAACTCTTGGGCATCAAAGATAAAATATTCATATACATTGGTAGCTATCAGATATTTAATATCTGAATTTTTCTTGGATATTCTTTCTCTTAAATAATAAAGCAAAAGTTCCTGAAGAGCTTTCCTGTTTAAGTTACCAACAGAAATCATTTCATTTTTGTTGGTTGTACTCTTTACCTCAATTAATAAACCAATATTCGACTTACTTGTTTTATCTAATCTTACAGCCAAATCAATGTCTTCTTCTGGAGCCATATAGTATGGTTTGTAAAAAGTATCACTTAAAAAATTCCTCAAATGTCCCTTTTGTGTTTCTTCTCTTTGACCGTCTGAAACAGTAAGTAACAATGTACGAAGAGCATCTTTAAAATGATTAAAATCCTCAGTTTCAATTGAAACCTGTCGATATGCCTTACTTAATACTTGACTTGGTTTTAGCTGTCCCATAGCATTTTCTCCTTTAATAAAACTACATGACAAAAGTAATTTAAATAAATGATTAAATGAGTAAAACACGAAGTATAATTATACTCACCTGATTTTCAGATTAATCCAATAAGAAATTTTACCCCTTTCTATGAGCCAGTAAAACGTTGAATTTGATTCAATCTTGCAGAATCAATTCCCCAATGCACAAAAAAAATGGATTTAATAAATTCTGCTTAGAGAAATCTATTAAATCCATTTTTCGTGCGCCTGATAGGACTCGAACCTACACGCCTCACGGCACCAGATCCTAAGTCTGGCGCGGCTACCAATTACGCCACAGGCGCGAAGTAAAATATAACTTAAATCAGTATATATTTCCTTTTTGCGGTTGCAAAGATAGACTATATTTTTGAATTTGCAAAATATTAGAGCTAATTCTTTAATATTTTACATGCTGTTTCTATAATAGTATCTTTTCCTTGCTGCACATCTTCGCTTGTCATGTCTACTTTCACGTCCGGATCGATGCCAAACTCCAGCTGATTCATTTCCGGATCGAACATCGGACTAGCAGAAAAGCGGATAGACCAGCCGTTAGGTATTTCAGAACTGAACGGCAACCCTGAGCCTCCTCCGGTCTTATCGCCTACGATTGTGACATTCGGAAACTGGTTCATGCTGTTGACAAAATCGTTTGTCGCACTATAAGAGCGCCGGTTGGTGAGCACTACTACCTTTTTCTGCCAGCGTATACCGTAGGACGGTTCTATATAAACAGGCTTTGGTTCGGAAAAGTCACTGTGTCCGGGACCTGTCTTGTGACACATGTATCCCACAAGCACCTTCTCGTTTGTAAACCGTGCAGCCAACTTCTGTGCTGTCGTCAGGTTACCTCCTCCGTTATTCCTCACATCAATAATCAGCCCGTCGCAAATAGCAAGCTTGTTCAGCGTCTGGTCCAGATTACCATCGCCTATCCCATTGGAGAAACTGGAGCAATAAATATACCCGATGTTGTTCTCCAAAATGCTGTAAGTTAGTCCGGAAGAATTCGTATAGTCTTTTCCCAGATAAATACTCTGAATACTGTCGCTGAAATTGCGCGGATAACTGTCGAACCATTCCCGATACTGTGACGTAGCAAGTGAACTGGAAAGATTCACATGGCCGTCGCGTAACTCGTTTACCATATCCGACAAGACCTCGAACAGGTTTTCCCAAGTCATATCCGACGTGATACGACGGGCATACCGTTCGTGCACTTCATTCCAGTCGAGTCCATACTCCTGGTTCTTATAGTCGAGAAAGCAATACTGTTCATCTATAATCTTCCACAGTGCCTCAAAATTATCTTCAGGCGTATTGCCGGAAATATCTTCCCGTATACAGGAATTAAAAATCAGAAGTCCGGACAAAGCAATATATACAATACACGCAAATCGTTTCATAAGCTAAAAGGGAGTTACTTTAAGTGGCATGCTGATACGTTTCTTCCCGCGAAGCAAATACAGGTTGCGCACGAAGCCTATCATAAAATCGTGTGAATAGGTATGGCTTTTCAGGTTGTTGACCTTTGCCTGCTGAATGTCGCACACATATCCTACACGCATCACGACATTGCGTACCGGAAAGTCCAGCGTAACCATCTGTCGCAGTGAAGGATTATTGTGCAGCGAAGTAAACAGCACATTCCGTCCTCCATTGCCTAACGAAAAGATTTCATAATACGACTCACCGTATTCGGGCGAGAACATAACGCCCAGCAGCGGAAGATTTGCCTGATAACGCACCGTCAGCGGATAGCGTGCGATGTGAAATTTGTAGATAACCATACCCGATGCTCCCAACCCTCCGTATGCCTTAGCCTGAGCCGGATTGTTGGAATTACGCCGGTTATAAACCACACCGCCGTTCAGGTCGAGCATCGGTCCTACAAGAATCTTCAGCTTATCATCGTTCATGCGGAACTGATAATGCAGGGCATAGCTCCAGTTTACCAGTCCGGCATACATCTCAGCAGTCTGAGAAATATTCTTGTTATACGAGGCATTGATCTGAAACAGACTTTGCCCGGATACGTTTCCTCCCAGCATACGTGTCATACGCATGCTTTCGTGCATAAACCTGACTTCCGTTCCGCTATATTCCAGCGGAGAAAGATATGTTTCGAATACGTTGCTGTGTCCCACTCCTACCATTGTAGAGCGCATTACGTAACGCGTGGCCCGCAAGCTGTCTTCCTGCGCATACAAAGAAAAAACGGTCCCGAGTGCGATGAACAGCGTAATAAGCTTTCGTTTCATTGTTCCGGTTTTAAAATAATGTCATTTGTTCATTGTCTTCTTCCGCAACATTATCATTTTCCGTTTCTGGTGTATCTGCATCTTCCATATCTTCCTGTGGTTCCGGACGACGGGTAGGCTCCAGCTCCTCGATGCGGTCTACCGTAAATGTAGTCAGACGCTTGCCTTTTGCCTTGAAGCTCTTGACACCTACAAAGTCGCTTGCCTCTATAATCAACGCTTCCCTGAAGCTGTCGTGTCCGCCGAACACAACCTGCAAACGGGGATAAACTTCACCCGAAAGCAGAATCAACTGGTTGTGTTTGTTTTCGCCCAGATAGTTCAACCGTTTGGCTGTCTGCTCGAACGTAAAGCGTTTCAGATATGGATAATTCTGCTGGTCGGCATCATAGAGCACTGCTGTCCAGACCTTCTCAGCATCAAATTTCTCAATAAACTGTATATCGGCGTCGTAGTGGTTATTCAAGTCGAAATCGGTTGTATAGAATTCACCGTTCTTATGCACAACCAGAATGCTTTCCCCACTCTGGAATTCTCCGAGATACTGTCCGCGACCGTCGTAATTCAGACGAAGCACATCATGGTCGAACCATACCTTTCTACCTCCCAGTGTAGAGCCTCCACGCTGTTTCAGACTGATTTTATGCACTTCATATTTGGTCAGCAGATTACCCATCGACTGTCGTCCCTTGATGTTAATGGTACTGAAGTCTTTTTCGAATATCAGCTTCTTGATACGCGGATTCGGGCGGAGTGTCACCTTGATAACCTCAGCTTCCCCGTTCGGATTGGCTGTGAAATATACAATTTTCGATCCGGGAGTTCCCTGTGTCACATCGTATTCACGGTCGCGTATCATCGACGTTACATTGAAACGCTTGATATAGTGGAATCCTTCTTTCCCGTCACGATAAATCACGTTATAGATCGTACGCTTGTCGTTCTTCTTGAAGATATTCACGTAGAGAATGTTCTTGCCTACGAACAGCTTGTCGGAAACACGTACGATTTTATATTTTCCATCTTTATAGAAGATAATCACATCGTCGATATCGGAACAGTTGCAGATATACTCGTCTTTCTTCAGTCCCGTACCGATAAATCCTTCCTCGCGGTTGATATACAGTTTCTCGTTGGCCTCGGCCACCTTGGTTGCCACAATCGTATCGAAGTTTCGTATCTCCGTACGCCGCGGAAAATTCTTTCCGTATTTCTCCTTGATGCGTGTATACCAGTCGATGGTATATTCAGTAATATGAGCCAGATGATTGTCTATTTCTTCGATATCCGCTTTCAGCTTGGCAATAAACTCGTCCGCCTTATCCTTGTTGAACTTCAGGATACGCGCCATCTTTATCTCCATAAGCTTGAGGATATCCTCCTTAGTCACTTCGCGTACAAACTGCGGATAGAAAGGTGTCAGCCGTTCGTCGATATGTTCGCATGCGGCATCCATATTCTCAGCCTGTTCGAACTGCTTGTCCTTGTAGATACGCTCTTCGATGAAGATTTTCTCCAGCGAAGCGAAATGCAAGGTTTCCAGCGTTTCGTTGCGCTGGATGTTCAGTTCCTGACGAAGCAGCGAAAGTGTATTGTCTACCGACTTACGGAGTACCGCACTGACAGAAAGGAAATGCGGCTTCTTGTTGTCGATGACACAACAGTTGGGCGAAATATTCACCTCACAGTCGGTAAAGGCATACAGGGCGTCGAGTGTCTTGTCCGACGAAACGCCCGGAGCCAGATGTACCAGAATCTCCACCTTGTCGGCGGTATTGTCGTCCACCTTCCGTACCTTGATCTTACCCTTTTCGATAGCTTTCAGGATAGAATCAATCAGTGAAGAAGTTGTTTTTCCGTACGGTATTTCACTGATGCAAAGAGTTTTATTATCTATCTTGGAGATTTTGGCACGTACACGCACTACTCCCCCACGCTCACCGTCGTTATAGCGCGACACATCGATGGAACCTCCTGTCTGGAAATCGGGATACAGATGAAACTCCTCTCCGTGCAGGTAAGCAATGGCCGCATCACACAGCTCATTGAAGTTGTGCGGCAATATTTTCGATGAAAGACCTACGGCAATACCTTCCACTCCCTGAGCCAGCAGCAGCGGAAACTTGACAGGAAGCGTCACCGGTTCACGGTTTCGTCCGTCGTAAGAAGCCTGCCATTCGGTTGTCTTCGGATTGAACACCACATCGAGCGCAAACTTCGAAAGACGTGCTTCAATGTATCGGGGAGCAGCGGCATCATCACCGGTAAGAATATTTCCCCAGTTTCCCTGACAGTCGATAAGCAGATCTTTCTGTCCCAGCTGTACCAGTGCATCGCCGATGGACGCATCACCATGAGGATGGAACTGCATGGTATGTCCTACGATATTTGCCACCTTGTTGTAGCGTCCGTCGTCCAGGCGCTTCATAGAGTGCAGGATACGTCGCTGAACAGGCTTCAGTCCATCGTTGATATGAGGAACCGCACGTTCCAGAATAACATACGAAGCATAGTCCAGAAACCAGTTCTGGTACATACCGCTCAATTGGTGTTTTACAGTTTCGTCGCCCTGGTCGACAGGCTTATAGTCAGAATGTGCTTCTTTATCGCTTGATTGGATATCGTTTTTATCGAAAATATCTTCGCTCATATAAGTGATTTAGTGGAAAAACAACAGACAAAAATACGAAAAAAAATATTCCTATTATATATATTGCTGAAAATAAACCTGTATTTAGTCGAACGAATCTTTCATACGGATGCTATTGTTTTCAAGAAAATATCAGCTTCTTTTCCTAAAAACATCAGCATATTTTCAGGAAAATTTGTACAGAAAATCAGTGTACGGACAGTGGGCCGCAAAGGCTTCCCTGCACCATCCGGCAATGAGAATTTTATTTTTTCATCTCATTCAAAACAGGAATGGTAAGCGGAATAGCAAGCAGGAACGAACAAAGATCGGACACCGCCTGACACATTTCCACCCCCTGCAAACCGAAGAAATGAGGGAGAATCAGGATGAAAGGGATGAAAAACAGTCCCTGCCGCGCAGAAGACAAGGTGACGGCACGTACAGGCTTGCGGATAGTCTGCAACATCATGTTACACAAAATGACCCATGCTCCTAAAGGTAAAGTAATGAGCTGCCAGCGTAAGGCACGTGTTCCGGTTTCGATAACATGCGGATCATCGCGGAACCACGATACGATCTCGGGAGAGAAAATGTAACCGATAACCGAACAGACAGCTAAAAACACAACTCCTGTCTTGACACAGAACCAGAAGCCTTCGCGTACACGACGGTAAATGCCTGCTCCGTAATTGAATCCGCATACCGGCTGGAAACCTTGTCCGAAACCAATCACAAAAGAGTTGATAAACATACAGATACGGGTAACGATAGACATTCCGGCAATGGCTGCATCTCCATAAGCTCCGGCTGCCACGTTCAGCAGAATGGTAGAAAGGCTGGCAAGTCCCTGACGACAAAGCGAAGGGCTTCCACCGAATACGATTTCTTTCAAATATGCCGGTTTCAAGGTAAAATTTTTGAAACGGATGCGGATATTTGTACCTCGGCTGTCCATTACGAGCAACACCAGAAAACTGCATATCTGGCTCAGCAAGGTAGCCCACGCAGCTCCCGAAATACCCATATCGAATACAAAGATCAACAGCGGATCGAGCCCGATATTCAGAACCGCTCCTACAATGATACCCACCATGGCGTATACCGCATTCCCCTGAAAACGCATCTGGTTATTCAGCACCAGCGAAGAAGCCATAAAAGGTGCACCCAGCAAAATAGTCCCCAAATACTCCTCTGCATAAGGGAGGATAGTAGGCGTAGATCCCAGAGCAACACAGATTTGAGAAAGATACAAATGCCCGAACAAGGCTATGATGGCTCCCGACATGAAAGCATAGAAAAAGCCTGTAGATGCCATTTTTTCTGCACTTTCGTAATCTTTGGCTCCCAGTTTACGAGAAATATAATTACCCGACCCATGCCCGAAAAAGAATCCCAAAGCCTGAATGATAGCCATAACAGAGAACGAAATTCCGACCGCAGCCGTCGACTGTGTGTTAATCTGCCCCACAAAATAAGTATCAGCCATGACATAAAAAGAAGTAACCAGCATGCTGATGATGGTAGGCACAGCCAGTGAACCGATAAGACGGGGAATCGGAGCTGTGGTCATAAGTGTATATTTATCTTTCGTACTCATTGTTTTTTCACGGATGTTTCTGCAAAAGTAGAAAAAAATAACCACCTTTCCTTACAGATTCCCTCCATTCATAAGATAAATTAAGACAGCTATTCTTCTTTTTTGCTTATAAATACCTATCTTTGTGACCTACTATGTAATGAAAATAACATACATCAAAAAAAATAAGAAAGAAAAATGGCACAAGAAGACGTTTTCAAGAAACTTGTTTCACACTGTAAAGAATATGGTTTCGTATTTCCTTCAAGTGAAATTTACGATGGACTGGGAGCCGTATATGACTACGGACAAATGGGTGTGGAACTGAAAAACAACATCAAACAGTACTGGTGGCAGAGCATGGTATTGCTGCATGAAAATATCGTAGGTATTGATTCGGCTATCTTCATGCATCCTACTATCTGGAAGGCTTCGGGACACGTGGATGCGTTCAACGATCCTTTGATCGATAACCGCGACTCGAAGAAACGTTATCGTGCCGATGTGCTGATTGAAGACCAGATTGCTAAATACGACGAAAAGATCAATAAAGAAGTTGCAAAAGCCGCAAAGAAATTCGGTGATGCATTCGATGAAGCTCAGTTCCGCAGCACTAACGCACGTGTACTGGAACATCAGGCTAAACGTGATGCTTTGCACGAACGCTACTCAAAGGCTATGAATGCAGGACCAGACTTGAACGAATTGCGTCAGATCATCCTGGACGAAGAAATCGTTTGCCCGATTTCAGGAACTAAAAACTGGACTGAAGTACGTCAGTTCAACCTGATGTTCTCTACCGAAATGGGATCTACTGCCGACGGTGCTATGAAAGTATATCTGCGTCCGGAAACTGCTCAGGGTATTTTCGTAAACTACCTGAATGTTCAGAAAACAGGACGTATGAAAGTTCCTTTCGGTATCGCTCAGATTGGTAAGGCTTTCCGTAACGAAATCGTTGCACGTCAGTTCATCTTCCGTATGCGTGAGTTCGAACAGATGGAAATGCAGTTCTTTGTAAAACCGGGAACTGAACTTGAATGGTTCCAGAAATGGAAAGAAACTCGTTTGAAATGGCACAAGGCACTGGGATTCGGCGACGACCACTACCGTTACCACGACCACGAAAAACTGGCTCACTACGCTAATGCCGCTACCGATATCGAATTCCTGATGCCATTCGGATTCAAGGAAGTAGAAGGTATTCACAGCCGTACTAACTTCGACTTGAGCCAGCATGAAAAATATTCTGGCAAGAGCATCAAGTACTTCGATCCGGAAATCAACGAATCATATACTCCGTACGTTATCGAAACATCTATCGGTGTAGACCGTATGTTCCTGAGTATCATGAGCGCTGCTTACCACGAAGAAACGCTGGAAAACGGAGAGACTCGTGTCGTACTGAAATTGCCTGCTGCACTGGCTCCAGTAAAACTGGCTATCATGCCGCTGGTAAAGAAAGACGGTCTGCCTGAAAAGGCTCGTGAAATCATGGACGATCTGAAGTTCCACTTCCACTGCCAGTATGATGAAAAAGACAGTATCGGTAAGCGTTACCGCCGTCAGGATGCCATCGGTACTCCGTATTGTATCACTATCGACCACCAGACACTGGAAGACAACTGCGTAACTCTGCGTAACCGTGATACAATGGAACAAGAACGCGTGGCTATTGCCGATCTGAATAGTATTATTGCCGATAAGGTTAGTATCACTAGTCTGTTGAAGACTTTGCAATAAAAATTTTGAATGTGCATGAATAAAAATATATTATGGTTGTTAGGCATCCTTGTTTCACTGAGTGCAGGCTTTACTTCTTGCAGTGAAGATACACAAACGGCCGATCCGTATAGTGACTGGGCAGTGCGCAACGATGCCTATATCGACTCTATCGCCTCCGTTTGCGCGAATCCTCCTGCCGGAGAACATTGGGAAAAAGTATTGAACTATAAGTTACAGAGCGATGCTTCAGAGGATCTGGGCTATCAGGACTACACTCCGGGGAAAAACGATTATGTGTATATGAAGCTCTTTCCGGAAGATAATATCGAACCTCTGGGAATTTCTCCTATGTCGACTGATATGGTAAGTGTTCACTATCGCGGAAAATTAATAAACGGAACGGTCTTCGATGAAAGTTTCTCTGGAGAATGGAATGGAATGGTAAACGAACCCAGATCATTTGCGGCTTCAGGTGTAATTACAGGCTGGACAACTGCTCTGTTGAAGATGAAAGAAGGACAGCATGTCGAACTGTATATCCCTAATGGTATGGGATATGGATCGGTAGAGCGTGATGTTATTCCTGCATATTCTACGCTGATATTCGACCTTCGTTTAGAAAAAGTCATCCACCCGAAAGGACCGGATGACAGATCGCGGAAAATGAAACAAGAATAAAATTTATTATATCTTGACATGACAAAAAAAGAGAGAACGCCGATTTGACGTTCTCTCTTTTTTTATGCTTTATCGTTGTGCAGCTTTATTATTCTTCGTCAGCATCAACCTTTGCTTCTTCTACTATTTCATCAGGAACTTTGTCTACGCGTACGTATTTAGATACCTCAGTACCTTCTTTTACTGTCCATACCATTGAGCCTGACTGCATCAGATCTGTTACGATATATTCGTTGTTCCAGTCGCCGTTTTCATAATCATACTTTCCGCTGAGAACGTATCCGTAATGGCCATCTTTCTCAACCGAATAAGTACCTGTGATATAACGTGGATACATGCTGTCATGCTTCTGATACATTTCAAAGTTTCCTTTGCGGTCGAACTCTATATAGATATAGAAATCTTCGGGCAACTGTTCGCCATTCAGTTCTGCCAGCTTCCATGTGCCCTGAAGTGTAATAGGTGTTACTTCAAGAGAAGGCTCCAATACTTCGTCTTCGCTACATGAGAAGGTTGTCAGCGAAATGACAAGCAACATCAAAATCTTAACTATTTTACTTTTCATAATATCTTATCAATTATATTTTTACTATTTCATTTATCGATTAAATTAATCTCAATACTGAGTGTCCTGTCGCTTGGACGTCCTGTTACTCCATCCAGAATCAGCGGAGCATGAAACTTTTCAGGCTTTCCGACAAGTTTCGAAGCGTCGACGCTTATCACGATATCTGCTTCCTGTCCGGGTTTGATAACCTCCGGTTACGTTCTGAATTCCATATATTTAGGCAGATTCATAACAGAAAGCCGCAAATCGGTCTTCCCGCTATTGCCACATAAGATTCTTTGTAAGTTAAAGAGAGGAAAGAAAATTTTTTTGCACAGAAAATGAATTAAAATTATTATATTTTTGCCTTCTTTATCAAGAATACCTCCTGACATCTAAACAAACAGGAGATTCGAATACACATAGAAATAGTAATTTGAATAAACAAAATATAATCCTCAAAAACAAATATCACATCTAATAATAACACATGCCAACTTCACTTACGGCTGACAAGAGTCCATATACGGCAAAGAGATACACCATGCAACTCTCCCCAAAAGTACATTCAGAAAGCAGTATCAAACTGTACCAGAATTAAAGAATACTTCAAACTAGCAATATTCAGATGATTATGGTTTAGGCAAAATATTTAAATGAATCAACAAGATTACTAACAGACTACTATCATATTTACACAAAAAAAGACAACCTTAAAAGTTTCTAGGTTGTCTTTTTATATCTCTAAATCACTTTTTAACGATACCCGAAGGCTTAGGTAATGGCTTTCCTAAACGGACAGGCTTACCTAATATCGGCATATTATTCTCATCCCATGAAATCTTCTGTAAGCGTGGTGTTCTACTCTCACTTTCTCCGGTAATTCCATTAGGTATATTTCTTGCATTATAAAGCATATACCATTCTGTACTATCTGGAGAAGGGATAAATGAGGGACTGCCTGGTCCCCACACACTGTCTTGCGGAGATTGATAAAATACCGGATCTGTTGTTTTTTTCCAAGACTTCGGATCCAATAAATCAGCATCAGCACTACAGCTTAACATTCCGATACAATAATAAGGAGACCAGCATCCACTAGCTGAATAATATATAATCAAATTTTTCTTATCCTTAGAATATAAAAATGTAGGAGCTTCGTTTACATAAATCGGATAGGCAGTACGACTTCCATCAGGATTAACCCACTGCCGTTCCCAGTTATATTCCGGCGAAGATAACATAATACGTTCTCCGTCTAAAGTCCATGGATTTTTCATTTTTGCAATGTAAATACATTGGGTTTCTTCCATAATGCGTCGCTTAGGCCATCCTGACCAAATAAGATACTGCACACCTTTATGCACAAAAGTAGATGCATGTATTCCCCAGTTCCATTCCTGATTAGTCATAATGGGACCTTTCTGTTTAAAAGTTCCCTCCATCGGAGTTCGTGCATCATTTTCTAATACATATATTTGATGATTGTCCGTATTTCCGTCATCAGCAGCATAATAAATATACCATTTATCATTAATCCGATGTATCTCCGGAGCCCACAAGTTATGCATACTCTTGGGATCAGCAGGTCGCCAAACTTCTTTACAAACAGCACTACCCATATCTGTTATATCATTAGTTTCCCAAAGTAGAATCATATCATTTGTTTCATGAGTATAATAATACTTTCCTCCATAAAATAAAGCATTAGGATTACTTCCAGAAGAAAAAATAGGATTAATAAAATAGTCATCCTCTACTTTTAACTGATTTTTCCCCGAATCCGTACATGATAATCCCCCCAAGACAACTATCCCTAAAAAGAAAATTATATTCAATTTCATAAACTAAAAATATCTAGAGAAACAAAAATAATACAGAACATTAGAAAATAAATGCCAACTTTTTTGTCAAAAGTACGTAAAATTTATCTTTTTCACTCCAAAGATTCAAATTTTATTGTCAGTAAAACAAAAATGGTCAGTTTTTTTCATTAATGTACTTATTTTTTTTGTTGATTCTTTCTTAAAAACACAATTTTTGCAACAGAGAAAAAAATCGATTAGCTATGAGAAATATGAATATCAAAACAGCTATTTATTCCACGGTAATCATACTGCTATCTTCTTGTGGACAGATAAAAGCGCCCCATCAGGATGAAAGCATTACAATGGTAGAAAAACCAGTTCTTGGTAATTCCACCTCTAATTATGTCAATAATCGTTTGCCGTTATTGCCCCAACACTTCATAAAACTACCCGTCGGAAGTATTCAACCCGAAGGTTGGTTGAAAGAGTATCTGATACGTCAGAGAGACGGATTAACCGGCCACCTGAATGAAATCAGTGCATGGTTGGAAAAAAATAATAATGCATGGCTTACCACACAAGGAGATCACGGATGGGAAGAGGTTCCTTACTGGCTCAAAGGATATGGCAATCTTGCGTATATCCTAAAAGACAAAAAAATGATTGATGAAGCTAAAATCTGGATTGAAGCAACCTTAAAAAGTCAGCGTCCTGATGGTTCATTCGGTCCTATTAATATGAGAGGTGACAAGCCTGAACTTTGGGCACAGATGATTATGCTCTGGTGCTTGCAGTCATATTACGAATATTCCAATGATTCCCGGGTACTTGACTTAATGACCAACTATTTTAAATGGCAGCTTAATCTGGCTGATGAAAAATTTCTGGAAGATTACTGGGAAAACAGCCGCGGAGGAGATAATCTGCTGAGTGTATATTGGTTATATAATCATACAGGTGAAGCTTTTCTCCTTGAACTTGCTGAGAAAATACACCGTAATACAGCCGACTGGACAAAACCTTCATCATTGCCCAACTGGCATAACGTAAATATAGCTCAATGCTTCAGAGAGCCAGCTACCTATTACTTACTAAGTAAAGATTCTGCTATGCTGGCAGCTAGTTATAATGTACATCATCTGATCAGACGTACCTTTGGACAAGTTCCGGGAGGCATGTTTGGAGCTGACGAAAATGCTCGCATGGGATATATTGATCCACGACAAGGAGTTGAAACCTGTGGTATGGTAGAACAAATGGCCTCTGATGAAATCATGCTAAAAATTACAGGTGATCCTTTTTGGGCTGAAAACTGTGAAGATGTTGCATTCAATACCTATCCGGCTGCAACAATGCCCGACTTTAAAGCACTGCGTTATATAACCAGTCCTAACCAGGTTACCAGCGATGCGCAAAACCACCACCCCGGAATTGACAACTCTGGACCATTTTTAGCAATGAATCCTTTCAGTTGTCGTTGTTGTCAGCATAATCATACCCAAGGATGGCCTTATTATGCCGAACACCTTGTATTGGCAACTCCCGACAACGGAGCAGCACTCGCCCTATATGCATCCTGCCAGGCAGATATTACAGTTGGGAATAATCAGAAAATAAAACTTATAGAAAAGACCAATTATCCTTTCGAAGAGTCTATACAACTATTAGTCCAGACAGAAAAAAATGTAGATTTCCCTCTTTATCTGCGAATTCCATCATGGAGTCCAGACGCTTCCATCAAAATTAATGGTAAAAAGGTAAAGACTTCATTAATAGCAGGACAATATGTCCGTATCCAACGAACATGGAGCAACGATGATGTCATAGAGCTGAATGTGCCGATGCATCTAAACTTACGCACATGGCAAGTCAATAAAAACAGTGTGAGTATCGATTACGGCCCCCTGACCTTCTCGCTAAAGATACAAGAAAAATACATTAAGCGTGACAGCCGTCAGACTGCTATCGGAGATTCACAATGGCAAAACGATGCAGATGCAGAAAACTGGCCTTCATTTGAGATATTCCCTGCATCAGCCTGGAATTATTCTCTTGTTCTGGATAAAGAAAATGCTTTAAAGAATTTTGAAGTTATTCGGAAAAACTGGCCTGATAACAACTTCCCATTTACTCAGGAAAGTTGTCCAATAGAAATCAAAGCAATAGGCCGTAAAGTACCTTCATGGAAGGTAGATCAGTATGGACTTTGTCATGAACTACCAGAAACGAATGCGCCTAAAGGAGAAAAAGAAAACATAACTCTTATACCTATGGGAGCAGCACGTTTGCGTATCAGTGCTTTTCCCAATACTTACGAATAATTAACCCAAACTAAATAAACGATGAAAAAACTAATTACAACAGCCGCGCTTTTTCTGGCATTAGCATTTAATGTTAAAGCTAATGATTTGCCTCGCAAAGAATATCCACGTCCGCAATTTGAACGGGAAGACTGGATTAACCTGAATGGTACATGGACCTTCGATTTTGATTTCGGACAGTCTGGTGTTGATCGTCAGCTTCAGAATTCGGAAAAATTCAGTAAGAACATTATAGTTCCATTTTGTCCGGAAAGTGAATTGTCTGGAGTGAAACATACAGACTTTATAAACTGTATGTGGTATCAAAGAAAAATTTCCATACCAGCTAACTGGAACGGAAAGAAAATATTCCTGAATTTCGGTGCCGTAGATTATTGGTGCGAAATATACATTGACGGAAAGAAAATTCAGCAACATTGGGGAGGAAGCTCATCTTTTGCAATAGATATTACACGATTTGTACAGGCAGGAAACACTCATAACCTGGTTATTCAAGTAAAAGATGATTTAAGAGGAGGAAAACAAACCGGTGGAAAACAATGTACAAACTTTTTCTCAGGAGGTTGTTCTTATACCCGTGTCACAGGTATCTGGCAAACTGTCTGGATGGAAGCTGTTGCTTCAGAAGGTTTAAAAGATATGGTTATACGCACAGATATCGACCAGAAACAATTAGTAGCTACCCCCAGCTTTTACAAGGAATCGGATAACATATTAGAAATCATACTGAAAGACGGTGATAAGGTTATCAGTAAAAAGCAGGCAACATGCTCTAACAACACATGCATTGTACTTCCGGTCAAGAACATGAAATTATGGTCGCCGGAATCACCATTCTTGTATGAACTGACTTATCTGGTTAAAGACAAATCAGGAAAAGTGCTTGATAAAGTCGAATCATATACCGGCATGCGTAAGATACATATTTCTGATGGAATATTCTACCTGAACAACCAGCCTTATTTCCAAAGACTGGTATTAGATCAGGGATATTACCCCGACGGAATATGGACTGCTCCATCAGACGAAGCGCTTAAAAATGATATTATTTTAGGTAAAAATGCAGGATTCAATGGTGCACGTTTACATCAGAAGGTATTCGAAGAACGTTATTATTATTGGGCAGACAAACTGGGATACATTACCTGGGGAGAAAGTGCAAGCTGGGTAATGGATGTGAACGATGAAATTGCGGCACGTAACTTTATCAGTGAATGGAGTGAAATTGTGGTACGCGACCGTAACCACCCATCATTAGTAACCTGGACTCCTTTCAATGAAACATGGGGAAGCCGTGACGGTTCTTATCCGCGCTTAATCCGTGACATTTACCACATGACAAAAGCTATGGATTCTACTCGTCCTATCAACGATGCAAGTGGAGATGATCATGTATTGACTGATATTTGGAGTGTCCACAATTATGAACAAGATGGTACGCGTTTATCAGAACAGTTAATATTTAAGGAAGGAGAAGAACCTTATCGCAACAGCCGCGATAAAAAATATTTGGCCGTATATGAAGGACAACCTTATATGGTTGATGAATTTGGAGGTATAGGATGGATGGCTCCCGAAGAACGTAAAAACTCATGGGGATACGGTAATCTTCCACAGACAGAAGAAGAGTTTTATACACGTTTGCAAGGACAGGTAGAAGCACTGAAAGGAGCTAAGCATGTAATGGGATTCTGTTACACTCAGCTGACAGATGTTGAGCAAGAGAAAAACGGTATTTATTATTATGACCGTACTCCTAAATTTGACATGAAACGAATCAAAAGTATTTTCGAACTGATTCCTTCTTCACATACCAACTTAAAGTAAAAAGATTTTTTCAGAATATCCAATAGACAATAATTGACAATAGGTAAATAATTAAGTTAAAAAGTTTTCAATAGAATAACAACACAAATTTCTGATTAAGAAATCACTAGCCTGAGGCTGAATTCTGATCCGTATCCCCGATAGAATTCAGCCTCTTCTATATACCTTTCCTTCTTGCCTTATCCAATCTTGTCTCACTAAAATTAGTATCTTTGCAGCAATAAATAAAGCACTAACATTTAACAGACAATAATTATGTTCGACAACAATGAAGAAATGTTTCCGATAGTAGATGAGGAAGGAAATATCACAGGAGCTGCTACACGAAAAGAATGTCATAGTGGCAGTAAATTACTCCATCCGGTAGTTCATCTGCATGTTTTCAACGATAAGGGTGAGCTATATTTACAAAAACGTCCTGCATGGAAAGATATTCAGCCCAATAAATGGGACACTTCAGTTGGAGGACATATTGACTTAGGTGAGAGTGTGGAAATGGCCTTAAAAAGAGAGGCTCAAGAAGAGCTCGGCATTTCCGACTTTACTTTCGAACTGCTTACACATTATGTTTTTGAGTCGAACAGAGAAAAAGAACTGGTATTCTGCCATCGTACTATTTATAACGGAGAAATCTCTCCCAGCAACGAACTTGACGGAGGGCGTTTCTGGTCAATAGAAGAAATAAAAAACAATTTAGGAAAGGGAGTATTTACACCCAATTTTGAAAGCGAATTTGCAAGATTAAAGTTCTAAGCAATCATTATTTGATAGTACCCAATTATTATTCATTTTTCGTTTGTAAAATTGATTTACATCAAGAATTATACAAAGAGAGACCAAAAATATGCTATACAACATAACAACATATACTCAAAAGATGTAATTTTGTGTTGCAAAACATAAAACAAGACTACTCTAGATAATTGAGAAGCTTAAAAAACTATTCGTAAAAAGTTTCCTCATCATGGAAGAAAACCATGTGAAGATTTGGAAAACGATGACACGATAACAGCACTGATTAATCAGCATGTCTGAAAAAAGCAATGAAAATGTAAATTACAAGCAAATAAGAAATTAAGCTGTGTGTCAAAAAAGCACCACAGATTACACTGTTCAAAAACCGATAACAGATTTCGGCACTATAAAATATTTTGTGTAAATGGAAAATACGGGATTCAAGTTTGAGTCTCGTATTTTTTATTTTATAGATTTGCAAAAT
>OIIF01000037.1_pt1 | contig 59933 bp, 103 predicted proteins | sample 1583181 | NCBI WGS metagenome assembly OIIF01 (sample SAMN02675044, study PRJEB24791) | human gut metagenome, SKBSTL002 | isolation source: stool | host: Homo sapiens | place: USA
CTACGCCCCATCACAACAGCCGTACAAACGGCCATACACACGTTGATGAACAGCCAGACGAGCATTGCCTGCCGCTTTTCAAACAGGTTGTCTGCCATGTTTTTGATTGCCCGTTCGGACTGAACTACCACCGCCAGCAGGACTAGGCAGACCAGCCAGCGAGTTGCAAATTCAAACATTGTTAACTCCACCTTTCTCTCAACTCTTTTTCGACCTGTTCTGACTTTGCCGTGATGTAATCCGCAAACTCGTCAGGGGTCATGTCCTCTTCTTTGAACTTGCCGACCATCTCCCAGTACCTGTCACCGATGCGGATGATTTTCTGCACCTGTTCATCGGTCAAGTCTGCATCGCACCGAAGGTTCTGAATCAATGCGCCCCATGTGGCGGCGATACCATCCAGAGCCATGCGAAAGCCGTACAACTGGTTCTGCCGTGCGATTTTGCGGAGGTTGGATGACATTGCCTGTTTGCCAGACGAGGGACAGTTTGTGCGCTTATTCATCTGACTGCTCCTTATTTTGAAGGCGATGGAGCCAACGGTAGTATTTTTCGCTTGCAATAATTCCAATTCGCTCATACGCTTTTCTGTCATCCAAAAAATCAAGAGTGGCCATGCATACCATAACGTCTGCGTATTCCTCTTCAAACGCCTTTCGGCATTCCTCTACGCTCTTCGGTGTCGGGTTCGTGCCATCCAGCGCCCGGCGCGGCTTCAACGCAGCCTGTGCCAGTTCAGATGCTTCTTCTGCCAACTGCGCTAAGATTTCCGTCTTAGGCAAGATGTCTGAAACTTTTTTTCTCACTTCTGTTCTCCTTTCAATCGATGTATCTCCATGCAACGATTTTGACATCACTTGAAACCCATTCACCACTACTTTGAAACCAGCGTTTATCGTTATATCTACGGTACGCAATGTCGAGGTTTCCATTTTCAAGCTTTATTTCGACAGCCACGCCACATTGCGGTTGAGTAGTCATGTTGTTCCATTCGTTCTTGTTCCCGTTGTCTAGTTTTTCTTTGTTTGGCTCTAACCAGTCATTCAATTCTTTCATGCAAGACGGACAAAGTTGAATCGGTTCTTCGCCAGCGATTATGTTTGCTCCGTTTTTTTCTGTCTTGATTTTTGCGATGCCATTGAAGCCATCTACTTTGTACCCGTCAAAGACTTCTCCGCATCGGTCACACTTAAAACAAATCATGTTCTCTCCAATCTCTTTAGCAGCCCATCAACGTCATACCGCCAATGGACACGCAATCTTTTTGCTTTGACCTCTATCCCCTCTTGTTCTGCCCACTGCCAAGGGATGCTCTTTCGGCTTTCGTTGTAACGAAACGCCAGAACCTTGCTGGCAGGAATTGCAAAGGTGCGGTTGACCGCTCTGTAATTGACTATCACATGGGCGGTCTGACCGCCGTACCCCATTGCTTCCACCATATCAGTGATGTGTTTTTCCTTGCGGTATTTGCACTTTGCCTTGTCGTACTTGCCGAACACTTTTTCCAGAGGGATAGAGGGCGTTTCGATGGTTTTCAGCTCAAACAAGTGGTTCATCGGGTATCGGTACACAAGGAAGTCGCAGATGTTGTCGATGGAAAAGGACAGGTTCTCGTTGCCGCCGTAGTAGGTGGTAGCACTGTCTTTCAGCCGGTAGCACCACGCATCGGACGGGACGGATGCTTTGAAGTCTGCTTCAAACTGCTTTCCGGTGTTCATAAATCAACCCGTCCATCGTTTTCTTCTCCATGTGTATGGGTAAACATAAAGCATTCCTCTCTTAATCATTCTTTCTGTCATCTGTTTTGCCAGCTCAAGGGATGACGCTCTGGGTGCGAAAATCTGTTCCGGGTATTTGATTTCCACCATCAATCCGTTTCGGATAATAGATTTTTCGCACGGATACTTGTAACCGTCTTTCAGGATATAGCCGACCACCTTCTTACCGCTATGTGGCTTGAACCCATACCAAATGCAAGAAAGCGGGCTACTTTCAAACGGAACCAAAATCCGCTTACCAGAATCGAACCTGCAATGGCTATCTAAGACGGATGCGATGTGTTTCATTGTTTTCTTTGATGGGTTTCTCATCCTCGTTCACCTCTAAATTCACTTCCGAGAAACCGCTTCTTGTTACGTTCTCGGTGCTTGTCCTCGTAGTCTCTGCGGTATACGCTCTGACTGTGGTTCAGCTCATACACGAATGCCTTGCGTTCCTCGAAGTCTTTCTTCTCTGCCTTGTACTTCTCGCAGGCGTCGTGGCAAGCTTGGTGACGTGACGGGCAGTCTTTGCAACAAGTAATCATTCTTCGCCAAATCTCCTTTTTGTTACAGCCATCGGGAACTCTTCGATTTCCGATGCCCACCGTGCGGTTCCATCTCTGTATGCTCTTTGCCAGACCAGAGGGAAACCACCCAGACCATCGAATAGGCTACCCAGTGTAGGCTTTTCTTTTAGGTAAGGGCGCATCTTCTGCACCAACCAAAACCACTGCGGCAAAGCGATTGAGTTGCCTAGAGCCTTGTACCGTGGGCTGTCAGCGTATTTGTGCTTCTTTCATTTGCTATCCGTCCAGTCACCAATGTCGGTGTATCCGTCCGGGTAGCCTTGTAGCCGTTCACATTCAACAGGGGTCAAGCGGCGAACAATCCAGCGGATGGCTTTCTCTGCAATCAGGCACTCGCTGCCATTGCCGATGTTCCCTGCTTTCGCTTTCAAGGTTGAGCATTTGTCGCTTTCCTTGTAGTGGCTGAACGACTGTTCGTTGAAGGTCTTGCGTTCGATTGCAATGGCCGTGTAATCTGTGATTCTGTTTTCATGGTCTCCTGTGATTGTCGGCACAATTTTGCCATCACCATTTCCACGAGCATCATAAACAACAGGCTGAAACAATGTCTGGTCTTGGAGTGTTGAAAGCGTTGCGCTTTTTTCGGTTTGTACCAGCGTACCTTTACCACCACCCTCACATCCAGAACGGATTTTTAGAGTGTAGGCTGCGGGTTCTGTGCATCGAGTCGAAGTCTCTCGATGGTCTGATTCCAATACTCGTCCAGTTCCTTTTCCTCCAGACCTTCCTGTTCCTTCACTTTCTGCATCACCTGTGATAGAGTTCCCGGATTCCACCATTCGATCATATCCAGCAACGCTTGCTTCAGGAGTTCGGGCAAAGGTTTTCCACGCCGGGATGCTCTCACAAGGATTCCCTGACAGGCTCGTGCGCTCAAATAGTATTTCTGCGGCACGTTGTCCTCCAAAATCTGCGACAAGCGCGATACGTTTTCTACGTTGGGGAACTCCCCAATATTGAGCGTCAAGCTGTCGCCAAGCCAGAGACCATCCGTTTCCAGCGATTGCTCCGGCTTTGCTCCATCTGCCCCTCCTACCCGAAGGTCGAGGAATTGAAGCGTCTGGTTGTTCCACGCGGGCAAGTTCTTCCAGCACGACTCTGAAATCTTCTCCTCTGTTGGAGCTGAACGCTCCGGGTACGTTTTCCCAAACAGCGAAAGTTGGATACAGTCCATTTGTGCTTGACCTCATTTCTTTTATGACTCGAACCGCTTCTATGAACAACCCGGAGCGTTCTCCGGCAAGTCCCGCCCTGCATCCAGCAATGGACAAATTTTGACATGGGCTTCCGAACGTGATGTAATCCACAGGCTCTATCTTGTCGCCGTGAATCTTTGTGATATCGCCCAAGTGTTTCATCTTTCCAAACGCCCGTCCAGCCAGATAGCGCAGCTTTTATATAAGGTAGGCGGTCATGACTTTGCAGAAGCAAAAGCCTTGCTCATATCAGCGATAATGTCATATCGGTCTTGATACTTGCTATACACGGTCGTTCCAGTGCCAAGCCCAATCTGCGTCTGGTTGATGGAAGCAGGAACTATGTAAATGCTTTCCTTCTCTTCGTTTTTTGCAATCAGAAAATAAACATCGCAAGTAGGGAATCGTTTTTCAAGATTGAACGAATAGCAAAAACTCTTGTTTGCTCTGCTCGGTCTCGCTGTTTTCACATCAACCTTAACGCTTCCATTAACATAAAGGTCGTAAGCATATCTGGTGGTCATCCGTTCAACAGAAAATCCGTGTTCTTCCAGCAATTTTATTGCAAGTTCTTCTCCGTATTTTCCAAACTGAGTTTCGCTTTCCTTCATCTCAATTTTGAGAAGTTCAGCTACCTTGTAGTAGCCACCCGGAAACCGCTTGATGGCATTTGTTACCTTGTTGTTACCGTAGTACCCGCTCAATTCGCTTCTTGATGGCATTCTGGTTAACCCAGTAGCATTCATACAATCTTTTACGGATTGAAGAATCTTCTCTTGCGTCCAATGCTCGCCAAACGCGTGTCCCATGTGCAGACACCTCAGAACGGCAGCGAACCATCCGGCTCTTCAATCAGCGAAAAGTCATCGTTCCCGCCCTGCGAGTAGCCGGAGCCAGACCCGCCAGCCAGCGTTTTCTTCGGTCTGACCTCATAATCGCCGGAACGAATCTTGTCCACGCTGGTGAAGCGGTCAACGACAAGCTTCGTCTTGACGTTGCCATCGTTGCCCATGTACTCCTCCTCACGGAGAACCACGCCGACCAGCTTGCCGCGCAGGGTCTTTTCATCATTGTTGAACTTGTAGCCGGGATTGGACTGTTCCACAGCAGTGATGAATCCCTTGAAGAAGGGCAGCGCCTTTTCCTTGTAGCTCTTGATGGTCTTGCCGCCCCACGCCCATTCGCCCTGATTCAGCTTGCCACGCTCGATAAGAGAAGCAGTCTGCTCACGCCAGTAGCCCTTGAACTCGCCCTCTGCAACTTCCCACTCGATGTTCAGGCGTTCCTTTGCGGGTTCGTCCGTTGCCTTGCAGATACCGGCAACATAGCCGCCAACAGGCAGGTCACGGCGTTCGGTTGCTTCCTGCACGTCATTCCAGTTGATGTTCTTCATCTGTTACTCTCCTTTGTTTTCTAAAAGATCTTCGATAGGGACTCCTAATATTTTGGCGACTAAATAAACGGAACCGTAAGTGGGTACCCTACCTCTACGGAGGGCTGTTATAAAGGAACAAGGAAGACCCGCTCTATATGCAAGCTCCTGCGTCTTAATGCCCTGCCGTGACATCTCTGCAATTAGTTCGATACGGTCAATACGCATAGTCTTTTCAACTTTCTTGTTCGTTACGAACCGAGATGCCGTAATACTCACGGATGGTCTTATCTACGGCGGCGAGGTCGTTCTCGATCAGCGCATCATTAAACATCCCAAGAGGCGTTTTCACGGTGTCCATCCCATCATTACGGGTGCTGAACAGGTATCGCCCATCCTGCACAACGGTTTTCAGAACGATGGTGAAGTACCCTTCCACGCAGACCTTCTCGTCCAGCAGCTTGCCGATGGTCTTAAACTTCTCGCCACCGTCTCCGTCACGCTCGCTGTGCCCGAAAAAGTAGACCACCACATCGCCCGGCAGTTCCTTTGCCCGCATCAGCAGAGCGTTAAAGTTAGCTGCCATGTCGGTAAACTTCTGGTATCCAGCGACCTTTGCGTTCCGCATGAACTCGCCGGTCATAAGGTAGGTGGCATCGTCAATGACGATAGACTTACGTTTGGTGCTGTGGATTGCAGCATCAATCTTGCCGTAGTCGTTGGTGATATAGGTCTTCATGTTGCTGCGGAACGGCAGCGGCTTGCCAAGCACGTTGATAACCGCAACCTGTTCCGGGTCAAAGTTCCGAAGTGAAGCGGATTTACCGCTGCCGGAGTGACCGTAGACCATTACTAATACTGCCATTTTTCTTTCCTTTCTTCGGCTTCATTAGGCTTCATTGTTCTTACTTTGGCTTAACATGGCTGTACAAAATTAACCAGCCATCAGTTCTGCCAACTGCGCACGGAGGTCTTTCAGCTCTGCTTCCCTGCTCTCGATTTCAGACTGCAAGTCCTCAATCTCAGCCAGACGGTCAGATTCTTTGGCTTCTGCCATCTGCTCGTTGGTCATAAAGTACACGCCGTCCTCCGGCTCGGTTACGCCGCCGAATCTGTCAAGGTTAATCATCTTTTGGTCTCCCTCTCTTACGTTCCTCTTTGATTTGCAGTGCACTGTACCACTGGTCTTTGTCAATTTCGATGGTAGACCACCGATGGTTACAGGTGATGCACTTTTTTCTGCGAACGATGCTGTCGTGGTCTGACCGGCTGTCAATCGTTGTAATGTTGTCGCTGCCGCACATCGGGCATTTCATCGCGCATCCCTCCACTCGTTGGTGTGGTGAGGAATGCGTTTTACTTTGCGATTTTCCTGTTCAATACGTTCATTTTCAGAGCTGACCCCAATGGCACACAAGACGAGTGCTGCGGCGAGGAAGCTACACGAAAGGAAAACGTATCCAAACATTGCTACTGTGCTCTGACTTTTCTGGATTGCATCGCCGCATCCTACCGAAAAGATTGCTAACGCGATTCCAAGCGTACAAAGGACATTAGCTTTCAGGCTTTTCACTCTTATTACCTCCAAAACTCAGTATCCATGCCGTAGCCATTGCCACAGATACCGTGATGATTCCACGGGCAGTTGATGCGCCTACCAGAATACCGATGTGATGCACCATCCAGAAGTTCAGCAGAAATACCGCCAAAACCACCGCCAGTGCCACGCCCCACATCAGGGCAACTTCAATAAACGCTTTCATCTTGTCTCCTTTCGTTTTTTGCCATTGCAAATCACGGCTATACCATGCTTTGCCGTTGCTTTTCGGTGAATCGCCTTGCCTTTGCTTTTCTGCTCCTAGCTACTCAATGCCTTAGCCTATCGTTTCTATTCTTTGCCATTGCTTATCAAAGCTACGCCTTGCATCCATAGCCCTCGCATTACTTTTCGATTCAATGCCATTGCTCGTCTGAGCCTTGCTCCTCCATGCCTTTGCAGGTCTAGTCAAATCAACGCATCGCCGTTGCCGCTCAAGTCGCTTCGTCTCCAAGCGTTGCCTTAGCATTTCTGAGCCAATCGTCACTATGCCGCTGCCGTTCCACGCCGTGTGCAGCACAGCCCCGCCCAGCCATAGCAGTTAATTGAGGATTTCGTAGGTATATCGGCCTTTTCCGCTGTTTCTCCACTGGCCGATGCCACGCAGAGCGCCGTAGTCCAGCCACTCGAGCACGACCTTCTCATGAGAATCGTCCAGCAGCATGACCTCAAACTCGCAGGTCGAGCCAGCTGGAATCTGCTCGCTATTGGCAAGGCTCACGCGCTCGCCCTGCGCAGTCTGGGCGCGGAGAGGGCGCTGGCACTCGGTAATCTCACCGTTCACATGAATGGGAATCATGCGGGGCTGAACGAAAATCAGGCCATCAATGACCTTCTTGTAGGCCGTCAGCTTGCCGGATTCGTTGACCGCTTTCTTTTTGCCAGTTTCGGTCTTGCCGCCGATGCGGGAAAGCATACCGCAAGAATCCTTGAAGAAGCCCTTGATCTGGTAGTCATACAGGATGGGTTCGCCGTTCTCGTTGCGAGGAAACACGGTCATGCCCTTATCTGCCACAGCATCAGCACCCAGAGCGGCCACTTCGTCCTCGATAGTATTTGCGTCCGGGGATTTGCTGGCAATGAACTCTCTGGCGATGTTCTGGTTGCTAGGCCAAGTGCCGAGAACTGCTTCGATGAATGTGATTCTTACTTTGATTTTTTTCATTTTTGCTCACTCTTTCTTTCTCGATATGTTCCAGTCTTAAAGATTCACGCTTTTGCCAGCGCTTCTTCCACGGACTGCTTTTGTTGAAGTTGCTTATTGCCTTCTTCATCGTTTGCCATCCTTCGCTTGCGTTGGATGTGTTCCAGCCGGTCTCTCTCCCGGTTGTGCCAGCGAATTTCCCGTTGGCCGTAGTATTTACCGTTCATCAGGAGGGTCTACCTTTCCCTGTGCAAGCAAAGTGCTGTAATGGCCGTAGCTCATTCCAAGCTCTTTTGCTTTATCGTTCATCTGTTTAATGGTGTACTTCGGCTTAGGCTTTTCTTGTGTCTGGTTTCCTTCCGGTCTGGCCTTGCGGGTGGGAGACTTAATATAATCCGAATGTTCTTTCCACCACTTGGCCATCTGCCTACGCTTTACTATATTTGCGCATTTTTGGTGATATTCTTGATGCTCATACAGCTTGCGCATCGGCTTTTTGCACCACTCGCAAGGAACAACTCCATATGGAGCGCGTCGCGCTGTCTGGTTTTCCTTCCCAACCAATATTGCGCATTCTTTGCAGTACCGTCTTGTCGGTCTGACAATACCAAGATACAGACCGCAGCGCTCACAGTACTTTTCTTCCACGCTGCATCTCCTCTTTTAGTCTGGCTTCCCGATTGTGGCGTTCAAAGCACTGGTTCAGCATTTTTTCCATCCACAGCGCCTTGTTGGCTTCGTTCCGGGACACGCCCTCCGCCATTGCAAGCTTCAGCCTGCGCTTCCGGCTTGGTGCTTTGTAAAAGTACGTCACCAACCCTCACCAGCCTTTTTGATGATGAACGCAGGCACGTCTTTGCCGGTAGCCCGGCACAAACAGTCGCACTTGGCAATCCAAGTATCAAAAGAAGCAGAAGGGATGCAGCACGCTCCATTTCGTATAAAGTCTTCATCATCCGGTTTACTAAGCCAAACAGAAACTGCCTTGTAGCAGTACGCTTCCGTGAATCCGCTCCATTCAATGTTGTACCCGTCCAAGCACAACTGTTTCATAATCTTCATCGCCAGACGCTTCGCTTCGGCGAGTTCCTCTGCTGTCCACTTGAGCTTTTCAGATTCGTAGACCTTGACCGCCTCGTCAATGGCAAACTTCGCATCGTCCGGGTGCTCAAGGTCTACCTTCAATGTCAGAATCTGTTCCATGTTTAGTCCTCCTTCTGCTCAATATCTAGAATTTTGCAAATGCTCTGAATAATCTTCTCCGGCTTTCGCTCACCACGAAGAATCTTGTAGAGGTACGAATCATCAAGGAACAATCCAGTATCGCTTTGAACCGCCTGAATCAGCTCCGTTTGCTTCATACCTCGCTGCAACAGCTTCATCTTCACTTCCAGCTCAAAGCCAGAACGGAAGTTTTCTTTCAAAATTCCACCTCCAGTTGCTAAAATCTATTGACAAGTACGGAAAGCTGTACTAATATAAGGGTGTAGAGAGTTTATATTGTACAGCGTTCTGTACTGTCCATGTCTGTATTATAGTACAGGCTTCTGTACAAGTCAACTCTTTTGTACAAAATTCTGTGCATTCGTATACTTGCACAAATATGGGAGTGTTCTTATGTCGGACTTGTACAGCAACATCCATGCGCTCTGCGAAAAAGAGGGCATCAAAGACGGAACTCTTTGTGCCAACATCGGGATTCGCCGTAGTTTTCTTTCCGAATTGAAAGCCGGGAGAACTAAGAGCCTGTCCGCAGAGGTTCTCTCTAAAATTGCAGCCTACTTCAATGTATCGGTAGACTACCTTCTCACTGGCGAACAAAAAGAAAACGCGCCCCAGCAGCCGCAAAGCGAGGTCGATACAGCAGTGGAACGGATTAGAAAAAAGCTTGAATCTATGCCGACAGCGCAACGCGAAGCGCTGATGAACCTGATCGAGAAGATGTGAGGCAATCCCGTGTATTACTTGTTGTGCGTCTGTGCCTTTTGCTTCTGGTTCATGCAGGTCTTGTTAAAAGGCAATGACCGTGTACTATATGGCAACAGCAGAAAATATCGTTACCGTAGAAACCGAAAAAAGAACTGGTTCTGACCCGGTAAAATAAAAACCCCTTGTGCCGGGCTAATATAGCTCTGCGCAAGGGGTTTTCTGTTATTCTAGGCCTAAGGCTTTCTCCGCTGCCGGAATCTTATCTGGGTGTTCCAACAGCCATGCGATAAATCGGTCAATCTTGGCTCTTTCCTGTTCACTCATTGTGGCATATCCTCCCGATCAGTAAAAATGAATGTTCATTTGATACGATTATACATCTTATAGTTGTAAAGTCAATGTATTTTTAACAACTTCGTAAAAATCGAATGTTTTCTTCGCATCCATTACTTTGTATCAGGGAAGCCAAAAATCGCAATGACAATGATTAAGAGCCACATTAAGTTTAAGTTACCCTTTGCTTTGTAACATTCCGTTGAGCATGGAACGAAAGGGGTTATTCGGTAAATCGTCCAGCACATCTGCTTTAACGAGAGCGTTTGTGCTGATGCTGTGCGAAACATTGTTTAGCTGCACAATGGCATCGTCCAAGTCTTTTACGGTTGCTCCACGCCGTTCCATTGACTGAAGGAAGGTTTTCACTTCTTCAAGAACAACAGGGTTTTCGGTTTTATAGAATCCGTTCGTAAAGTCCATCTTCTTCTCCTTTCACAGTTCCACAAGCTGTCCCTCAATGCGTTCGATGTTGTCTGCTGGGTCGCGCCCATCGTCTAAGGCAGCTACGGCGCGTTCTAAGATGCCTTTTGCTTCGAGGTAAGCATCTTTATCAGCTTCGTACCCAGAAAGGCTCAGGACAAGCTCCAGTGTCCGTCTGCGGGCGTATGGGATAATCAGAGTATCTACAGTTCGGTTCATTAGCCTTCCTCCCACGGTTCAGGTGTGTGTTGCTGCCCATCGGGAACGCTGGCTGGCATTCCGTCGATGATCAGCATACGTTCATGGTTCCAGATTATAGTTTCTTTCATTTTGTGTTTCCTTTCTCTTTGGAAATTTTTGACAATACAGTTATACCATATCTCGCTGTTTCAATGAAACAGCGAGTTTTTTCAATTATTGTTTCACATTTTGAACAATATATCAGTTAAATTTCTTTGATTTTGTATCATTTTGTCGAAAGAGGGGTATTTATGGATGATTATAGGATACGAGTGGCAAAAGCGTTAGAGATGGCAAGAGCGGAATCCGGGCTTAGCCAACAGAAGCTTGCGGACAAAATGGGTGTAGGCCGGACATCCATTTTTCGTTACGAGCAAGGGACAATGACCCCAGATGCTCCCACTATCATAAAGTGGTTCGTGTGCTGCGGTGTTGCGGCCAAACCGTACATAGATGCCTGTTTGCATCCCGGATTATTGGAAAGTCTGGCTGGCGATGCCAGCACCGAGAGAAAGAGAGATACGCTGATAGAGCATATCAAAGAAGCCCATCCGCAGGAAATTGACCTGCTGTGTTATCTGATCTATGGCAATCATGGCTCAGATTACCTTGCCGTTCTTTGCGAAATGGTAGCCAACCTTCACACGACTTTGCGTGATCGTGTATCCGTTTGCCGCACCGTCACAGGTCATTATGAGATGGCACAGGCTACCAAAACTGACCCTGACCCAGACGGAACACAGCCCAATATGCAGATTTTGTATCAGGCGCAGGACTGTGGGGAAGCTGCGGCCATGAATCGAAACGATTCTTATACCATCAGCGAGGAAAACATTTTGCGCTGATTGTCGAATTATCGAAGTTTTTACGGTATACAGGGGGACGTGTTCCACTTTTTGTGCACAATAGACCTGTTATAAATATAGTTTTGGGTTGTCATTTTGTCCCCTATAGAGTCGTAAATGGTGGATTTTTGCGGATGTAATTAACGAACTCGCGTGAAATTTTCGTTCGTCAAAGCGTGACTTGTCAATTCGTCCCCTATTGATGTAATTGCACTCCATTTTCTGTACACGATAGAACCGTCAGGTAGATTATAGGGCTTGGTGGACGTTTTTTATTCAGCAAAAGAAGTTGTCGTTTTCCACAATCTGCCCGTTGAAGAGAAGAAATTGTTGAAAATGTATCGTCGTCACTATTTGATGATGATTATTTATCTCTTGTTTATCTCTTGTTTATATATATAGTAAGAACGTGTACAAAAAGTGGAGCATTGTGTACATAAAGTGGAGGAACGTGTACAAGAAGTGGAGTGTATCGTGTACAAAAAGTGGAGCATCGTGTACAGAATGTGGAAGTCGATTGTTGAAAAATAATTGTGTACAGAATCATTGACGTGTACACGATGCAGTGGTATAATAGGGTAGAAGAAGTGAGGTGATGCAATGCCAGAATTGACAGGAAACAATCTTGTCGAAAAGAGCAAGGCATTGGTTTGGGCGAAGTTTACGGACTACACAGCAGGCGAGCTTCGGCTGCTTGAGGTCTATCTGAGCCGTATCAATCCGAGAGACCCAGAAAGCTCTAACGTGTCGTTTACGCTGGCTGAATATTGCAAGCTGCTGGATTTGAAGCTCAATTCAAAGAACTTGAAGTCGCAAGTTAAGCACTTTTTGGGCAACGTGGTTTCAGTACCACTGAATACAGATGGAACGGAATATGTGATGTATCCACTGTTCACAAAGGCAGAGGTTAAGTTCAATCGGGAATCCTTGTCCTATGACGTTTCAATCAACTGTAATCCTGACTTGCGGCCTGTGTTTTTCGACATTGCAAGAAGCGGCTACGTCAAATATCGCCTGCGCTATACGATTGGGATGAAACAGCAAGCATCTATTCTGATGTACAGCATGATTCGAGATTGGATGAATCGCTCTCTAACATCGAACAAGATTGGTTTGAAGCAGCTGCGTGACCACTTGGGGGCAAACGATGCAAGTTATGACGATTTCCGGGCTTTGCGCCGCAGAGTTCTTGAACCAGCAGTGGAAGAGATCAGCAATATTTCAGACATTGTCGTTGACTTTGAAAAGATTTGCACAGGGCGAAAGGTAGTAGCAGTTGAGTTTCGATTCGGGTACAAATCCAAGCAGCCCGTCATAGATGCCGATTCTAGCGAGGTTGATTGTGAGACGGCTAATTCCAAGCCGGAAATCAAAAAAGCCGCCAGAAAACCCTGCACAAGCGGATATGAGGATTTCGACTGGTCTGTGTGTGACGAGCTAGAAAAGCAAGACTGCATTGACGTGGCGAAGGTAGTTGAGAAGTGGATGAAGAAAGAGCATCCTGAAATCAAGCTGCCGAGACGCAGAGAAGCGGTTTATGAGACGGTGAAAGCCGCATACAATGACATCTTGTCTTTGGACAGGTCTCCGTTCCCTGACAGACCCGTTGGCTATCTGATTAGAAGCGTGGACAAGGCAGGTATCGTAGACAGGTATATGCCAGCGTTCTATTCCATTGAAGCACTTAGCAGCAAATAAAGAAAGGATGATAAAATGGAAAAAGTTCAAAGTTCCGTTTTATACAGAGAAGTGGCGAAATTGCGAAACGGCTTTGATTGTAACAGAGTTGAGTTTTTCACCGTTGGGGACGGAATTGATACGCCAATTCATGTAATGGTCGGTTCTCGTGGACACGGCACTGTAGAACCAGACGAAGCAATTGAGGAAGGAAAGGCGCTAATTGAAGCTGGTAAGGCAGCAAAAAAATTTAAGTACAACGGTTACTTTGTGATTTGGGGAGAATAAAAATGGCAAAAATCATAGCTGTCGCCAATCAGAAGGGCGGCACAGGAAAGACTACCACAAGCACCTGTCTGGCTGGTGCGTTGCAGTTGCTTGGCAAGAAGGTGTTGCTGGTGGACTGCGATGCCCAGTGCAACGCAACAGACACCTACGGCGCACAGACAGAGGACGTATGCACCCTATTCGATGTGATGACCCGGCAAGGCACGGTCGAAGAAGGAATCCAGCACTGTGAAGCTGGTGACATTCTGCCGTCTGATAGCGCATTGAAGGACATTGATGAACAGCTTGTCCGGGACATGGGCAAGAACTTCCGGCTGCGTGAAGCACTGGAATTTGTGTCTGCACAGTACGATTACATTGTTTTGGACACTCCTCCGCAGCTCGGTCTTGCGCTTGTAAACGCACTGATCGCCGCTAACAGCATCATCGTGCCTATCACAGCAGACCGATACGCGCTTGCCGGATTGAGCCAGCTTTCGCAGACCATTGGTGACGTTCGCAGATACTTCAATCCGACTTTGAAGATTGAAGGCCTGCTTCTGAACCAGTACAAGAGCCGCGAGAACCTGTCCAAAGAGGTTGTGGAGCAGCTTCCTGTGATTGCACAGAGCATGGGGACAACGCTACTGGACGTGAAGATTAGACCATCTATGGGCGTTCGTAAGGCGCAGGCAGAACGGCACAGCCTGTTTAGTGGCGACACAGCAAAGAGTACCAGCGCAGAGGATTTCAAGGCGTTGGCACAGAAGATTGTAGAGGGGGATAACAATGAGACTGATTGACGGCGAAATCGTTCAGAGTGAGATTTCTGGTTATTGGGCTGGAGCTAAAAGCAAGGAAGAAAAAGACGCATATATGGACACGCTTGTGGCAGTTATGGACACAGCAGAGTTTCAAAAATGGACACCAACAAACTATGAATGGGATTTACCAAAAGAGAAGGAAGAAGTTTTGTTGGCTGACAAAGATGGAAGCATTTATATTGGATATTATTGGAAAGGGCTTTGGTGGAATAATCGGGGAATTGTAAAACAGTTCAATCCGGGAGAAATTGAATATTGGATGCCAATTCGTGAACTTCCGAAGAAAGTAGAGGAAATGTAAAATGAAATCAACCAGCAAAAAATCCTCAGGCTTGCTTGGCGGGTTTGATTTCCAGCCTATTTTTTCGGAGCAGGCATTAAGCCGAAGTGAGCCAAAGGAAGAAGAAGTAAGCCAAGCAAAGCCGAACGAAGCCGAACAAGCACCGATTAAGCCCAGTGAAGCCACAGACAGCCTTGCACAGCCTAATGAAGCACAATTAAGCGATATTAAGCCGAAGCAAGCCAAAGACAGTGAAACACAGCCGAACAAAGCCGTAGTAGGCGAAAGTAAGCCGAAGAAGCTGAAACAGGCGAGGGAAGTTCAGCGTCTTATCGAACAAGGCGATGTTCCCGGCGCACTGGCCGAAGTTGGCTTGACAAAGAAAAAAATCCCGATGCCGGAATCGCATCAGGGCGTTGCAAGCGGCGATGGCAAGCGTTCAAAGCGCATTACCATCCTTATGAGCGAGGAAGAACGCAAGTACATCAACCGTGAAGCAAGGCGGCACGGGATGACGATTGGACAGTTCGTGTACGCTCTAGCGGCTGCGGCGGCAGATGGAAAGATTGAATTGGAGGATTTCTTGGATGAATGATAGCGAACGTAGCCTTATTCGATTTGTTTGCGATGGCGATATGCGAAACGCGCAAAAAGCCGTTAAAATCATTTTAAACTCTATATCATCCAAAAAAGATGAGCAGTTCAAGGAAAATATGTTTCACAAGCTGGAAAGCAAAAGAGAATTTATTGAATTGCCATATAACTTACAGCATCTTTTAATTGCAGAGGATACAGAAGAATTTCCAGAAGCAAGATTCCTTCTTAGGGACGAAGAAAAAAGTATAACGCAGAAAATCGTTTCCATTTATCGAGCATCTGAAAAATTGAACGAAATGGGGATTCCTTATTTGCCAGCGTTGATGCTTTATGGGAAAAGCGGATGTGGAAAAACCATGCTGGCTAGGTATATCGCGCATAAAGCAAAACTTCCTTTTTTGAGGATTCAATTTTCAAGTCTAGTTGATTCGCACTTAGGGCAAACACAATCTAACCTTGCAAGAATTTTTGATTATGTGAGAACTGCTCCTTGCGTTCTTTGTTTTGATGAAATAGATGCGGTCGGAATGGCTCGTGGGCAAAAAGATGACGTTGGGGAAATGAACCGTGTGGTTATTGCGATTATGCAGGAAATGGATAGGTTGCCAAACAACGTCATTATTATCGGAACGACAAACCGATTTGATAGGCTTGACCCTGCACTTACAAGAAGATTTCCTTTGCAATACGAATTAAAGCCGTTGTGCCGTGCAGATGCAGAAATACTTTCTAAAAGGTTCTTTGAATATGCAGGAGCACAATATGAAACCATAGCTTATGAAGATAATGCCCCTGCATCTACGGTTATCAAAGAATGTACAGAACGAATTGTAAATCAAGTTCTGAATCAAGAAAATTTCTTGGAGGATTGACGTATGATTGTTTATAGACCTCATCGTGGTTCTTTGGAAGATGCCATGAAGGAAGTAAAAACATTTGGCAACTGGTATCAGATGACACATTATATTGCAAATAATTGGAATTTGGCGGTTGGCAAGAAAGTGATAGACCCTGATGATATTGTTATGGACGATAAACCGGTCAATGATGGCCGTGTTGGTTGGAAAGACGTTCACATGGTTTTGGCAACTCGTATTGGGAACGACAATTTTATGGAAAAATACGGAAGCCCGCAGTGTATCGGGTATTGCACTTACAATGCCTCAAGTGTCAAAAAATACTTAACACCGAAAGAAGTATGTGGCGAAAACTTTTATTGGGTCAAAATCCAGTACGATGATGACGAAAAATGCAGACACTTCCAAACTCCGTTCGTCTTGTTTGCAAGCAACAAAGAAGAAGCAAAGGCAAAAATTGAGCGAGAAGTCCCCGGCAAATTCTCCATTGTTGGCATAGTTGAGCTTGATAAAAGCCTTGTGTTCCATCCGCAAGACTTATTTGACATAAAAGCCAAATCTGTACTTTGGGAATAAAAGAACCCCTGCGTAGTCGGTAAAAACTACACAGGGGCTCTTCTTTACTTATCGGCAATGCAATCCCAGTAGAGATACGCCTTGCCATCTGCGGCATCCGCGTCCTCAAGGAACGCTTTTGCCATGTCAGCGTAGAAGCCCGGAGTGTCAACGGACTGACGCTTTGCGACCTGACAATAATCCGAGTACATCATGTTCATAACAGCCCAGAAATCGTTCGGGTCACAGGTGATGTTGCGCTGTTTCGCAACGTCCTGCGTCTGTTCCAGCGTCCAGTGACAGCCCTTCGTGCCGTCAGCATTTACCATGCTGTCACACCATTCCTCTGCTTCATCGTGGGTGAGGTGCTGGCGTGGCATCTTGATGGAGCGGCTATCTGCACCGCCATGCTCATACTGCCCAGACCGCTTGTCCCAGTCTCCGTTCTGCGAAAAGCCGATTTGCGGCATTCTGCGTCCATTCTCTACGTCAGGGTAGCGGGGGATAGGGTAGGGGTCGATGTAGCGGTTTTCCTCCTGCGGATAATAGGAATAGCGATCATTGCCGTCTTCCAGCTTGCGCAGACGGCGTTCCAGCTCACGCTCTCTGCGGTCACGTTCTTCCTCAAGGCGGTCACGTTCCGGCTCACGGTTTTTGTCGTGGTCACGGAGCATCATCATGCGGCGAAAAGTAGTCTTGCCCATAATCTATACCTCCTCAAGAAATGGACGCGGGCGCACCAGCGTGGGAACGGCAGAAGCAGCCAAGATATTTGAACGTGCCTGTGCCAGTCGCAGACGTTGCAACGCGGGTAGCGTAACGGGTGCGGGTGTGGATGCTCTCGGCGGTTGCCTGAGCGCAGTTGCAGTCAGTCAGAGGGTATGCGGTCGTACCTGCGCCGATGGTAATGACCACAGGGGCGTTGATGGTGGTCGTGTCCGGCAAAGCCTGAGCAATGACCAGACAATATTTTTCTCCCGCTGCGTAAGAGCCAGCAGGGATATTGATGGTCAGCGTGTCATTGGCGAACGTCACCGCATCCGAGATGACGAGGTGCGGGCAGAGTTTGCAGCTTGTTTTGCAAGCCATAATGTTTTCCTCCTGAAAAATCAGGGGCAGAGGTGTCTTACCCCTGCCCCGATGGTTCACCCGGTGTTATCGGGGAGTGTGTTGGTTAGCAGCAGCCGCAGCAGTTCACGCCCACGTTGGGGTTTGCCACCTGATAAGCGGGAATCGGACGAGGATTGACCCGGTTCAGGATGGTATCAGTCTGCTGGGACATCACGGTGGTCAGAAGCGCATTCTGACGATCCTGAGAAGCCGCGAACTTCAGGCTCTGGTTCTCAGCGGTCAGAGTGGCAATCTTATCCTGCGTGAAGTAGTCCATCATGCTGCGGAAGTTTGCGTTGCAGTTGTCCACGATGGCGCGGGCATTGTCTGCGATAGCCTGACGGGTAGCGCAGTCCTCCGTTGCGATGGTGTACTTCAGGTCGCCGATCAGCTGCTTGTTCTCGCAGCAGCAAGATGCAAGCTGCGTCTGGATAGCGGTCTGACCAGCCTGCCGTGCGTTGCCCTCCTGCATGATGGCAAGATTGATGGCGTTGTCGCCGTTGGACACGCTGCGTTCCAGACCGTTCACGAGCTGTGCGTTCTGGTAGCCAAGCTGGCAGATGGCGCTGTTCACACCGGCAAAGCCGTTTGCGATGTTGGTGTTAACGCCGTTCATCTGTGCCAGCTGGTCATAGCCCAGAGAGCAGATGCCGCTCTGGATGCCCGCCAGAGAACGGGAGGTGTCCTGCTGATAGAAGCCCTCAGACAGAGCCGCGCGGGTGTCTGCACCGCCCTGGCCGGTTGCGCCAGCGCCGACCAGATAGGGGATGTAGGCGTTCATGCCGTTGTCCCCACCGTTCCGGCCATAGCCGTTTGTGCCCCAGCCGAAGATGATGGCGAGGATGATAACCGCCCACAGACCTTCGTTGCCGAAGAATCCGCCGTTGTTATTGCCGCCGTCCTGCCCAGCCAGATAGCCAGTTGCAAAATCGTCCATAACAAAACTCCTTTCAGTTTTGCGTTATGCTATCCCACCGCCGTATGCGATGGGCGAAGCCAAACAAATGCGGTTTTTGTCAAGTCCGCAAAACTGAGAAGCGTTTCGCTTAGAGGAATGCTTATTTTAGGATTGTTAAGTCAGCTTGGAGGGTTGCCTTTTTCGTCTTTTGGGTCATCCCAATTTTTGCTGGCAGCACCGAAAATAAAACCAAGCATTAAAGGAACCCATATTTTGTCATTGCCGCACAGATTGTTGATGTCAAAATCTTTTTCGGAATGGCAGTTTTCAAAATCATCCATTATAAAGCCTCCTTATTTCGGAAGCGTCAAATTCAGGACGCTTGCAAGCTGGTTCAGGTCGATACCACGCTCTTTGGCGAGGTTCTGCGCCATCGTTCGAAGCTGTGCTTCGTTTTTACCCTGAATCAGGTTCAAGCCCTGCATGATGGGGGCATTCTGCCCGCTCAACTGCTGGATAAGCCCCATCGGGTTTTGCCCGGCACGAGCCAGATTTGCAAGCTGCATGATGGGGCTGTGAGCAATCATATCAAATGGAGAGGGCATTTTTATTCTCCTTTCTTTGCTGCGGTAGCGGGCTTAGAAAAGCTCTTCTGCCACTTTTCCAGCTCATCCAGCCGATGCACAAGGGCGTTGTACTGCTCAATAGGCACATACTGCTGTGTCGGTGCAGCGGTCTGCTGTGCCTGTTGTGCTTGCATCTGCCGCCATGCTTCCGGGCTGTAAAACTCTAACACGTCAGATTCACAAGTGTTTGGATTCAAACGTTTGCAGTAGATGACGCCACTACGCAAATCCGGGCAATACGTCCATCTTCCGTACAGATCAGACGGTATCGCCAGAAATTCTTCTCTGCTGGAAACAGGTCTGCCAAGCAACCAACCGCCATCTTGTACCGACTGCTGAACAGGCTGTTGCCCATTCATCGGCTGCGGACGCTGCGGCTGCGCCTGTTGCATCTGCGTGTTTGGCAGGGGAGTGGTAAGGCCAACCGTGCCCATGCCGCCGTAAGGATTGACAGGCTGCTGCGGAACGTAGGGCGCTCCGGGTGTCGGATAATAGCTCATAATACATCCCTCCTTGTGCATCCAGTGTACTGCATCGACAAAAAGCGAAGGACAACGAAGGCACAACGAAGGACAAAAAAAGAAAAGCGCCCACACGGAAAAATCCGCATGAGCGCTTGACTGTTAAGGGCTTCACATTGGAAGCAAAAATAAAATATCACGTTTTGACTTGCAAGACAAGAGTTTTGACAAAACTAGTGCGAATAAAACAAAATCCCCCACTTTACCTACAAAGCACTCCGCGTGGCACGCAGGGCTTCGGCAAAGCAGGGAATTTTTTGTAAAATCAAGAGCGGAACCGCCCACAGGCAATGCCGCTCTCTACAAAGGCCGTAGCCTTTCAATTTGGGTCTCCTAAGTGCATAAGGATATAAAACGGGATAAACCGTTTTCGGCTATGGCAGTGTCTAGGCCAACGCCGAACGAAGTACCAATCGCCAAAAAGGTGAAAAGTGGTATAATATTTTGCGATTCTTGCCACTCGTTCTTCTTTTGTATTACACATAAGCATCACCATATAAAATTGTCTCCCGCATGGTACGCACTGTAAGTAGGCGGGCGGGAAACTGGTCGGTGCCTATCTGGCAACCGCTTTTTTCATTCCCAGATAAAGCACTGGGCTAACTGGCAAATATCCACCCTAATGCGCTTCTTCGAGAGGCCGGGTGGATTTGTTGATGTTATTATACCACAATCAATCCGTCACGACAAGAACCAGCGCAGGGCCGTTGACGCTTACCGCTGCGTCCTGATAGGGCTCAACAACGGTCGTTTTCACGCCCTCGCGTTTGCGAAGCTCTGTAATAAGATTTGCGGTCGGAAGATTTTCGATGTTCACGGTGAGCTCCTTTCGTCTAGCTTTTTATCAATAATTTTCAGCCTATTGCCGATTGATGTCCGACAATACGGCACACGCGCTGCAATATCAATTTGACATAGCTGGTCAACGTACCGCAACCGGGCGATTTTCCGGTCATACCTCCCAAGCGGCGCACGTTTTATCACAGCTTTTATCTGTTCCGCATCAAGCCCTTGCAACGCTGGCGGAAAGACTACACGAGCCGCCGCCACAGACAGCACCGAGCCAGAAAGGCTGCGGCAGCTGTCCAGAGTTACGCACTCGAGCGGTCACGGCACGGTAATGCCCCATCTTGCCGCCGTTGGCAAAATTGTCACGCACTGCGGGCCATAAAATCGGGTATGCGCGCTGGTCGTAGTAATAGCGCGACGGTTGCTCGTATGTAGTGCTTGCCATGATGTCCTCCTTTACTCCTTTTCCAGTGCCGCCTTTGCACGGTCAAAGAAAAATTGAATCACTTTGCTCATGGTCTCTTCTGTGATGGCCCACGAGACCAGCCTGCCCAGCTTGCTATTGTTTAGATAGAGACGCAGCATTTTGACACACCACGCCTTGCGTTCTGCGCCACGCTTGGTGCCCTGAATCTCCCGCTCTGCCTGAGTGATAAGGTTGAGCACCAGATTTTTGACTGCCGCGCCATAGCCCAGACGGATGCCGCCGATGGCGTAGAAGACGAGTCCGCCCAGCATCAGGATAACGGCCACAGGAACGGGGATGATGCTCAAAATTTCATTGATTGCTTCCATGATTGGTAACTCCTTTCAAAAGATAATTGTCGATGCTAGCCTTGCTTTTCTGCATTCCTTCGTGATTGTCCCCGGAGAGCTGAGCGTCCAGCAGATTCCGCACGCCATCAAGGGCCAAGCAAATCTCCTCGTCGATCGCGTCGAAGCGGGTGAGGTCGCGTTTTAGGGCCGCTGCGTGCTGAGACGAGATGCTTTCGACTGCGCCCAGCCGTTGCTCGATAGCGTCAAGCCGCTGGTTTTGCGCGGCGTCGGGGGCCTGCGCCTTTTTGATGTACTTGTGGATGATGTCCAAGACTTTGTCCAGCGTGACCGCTCCTGCACACACGCTGCCAACAACGCCCAGCACCCACAAAAGAGCCTGCTCTTTAGTCATGCACCCTCCCGAAGACGGGTCAGGCCCTTCTTTTCGATGATACGGGGGTAGTTGAGGGTGGTGACGTTGAGGTCTACGTTGCCGGAGATGCCCGGCACGCTGCCCTTGCTGGTGTGCTGGTGCGCATTGTACTTAAAGCTCACCTTAGGAGTTTCGCCGGTGTAGTCGGCCAGCCAGACATCCCACCGAGAGGACAGACGAGCCATATCCAGCTCGTACTTGTAGCCGGTGTAGGTGTACAGCTGGGCGTAAAAGCCCATCTTCTCCACCTGTTCCAGCGCGTAAGCGGTAAGGTTGGACAGGTCAAGCGTGGACAGCTGCTTGAGCTTGTTCTCCTCCACGTCCACGCAGACGGGGAGAGAAAACTCCTTGCCGTACACCGCCTGCCGCAGTAGGGCAAGCTCTGCATCGGCCATCGCCTCGCTGGTGGCGTAGGTGTAGTAGTAGACGCCCACGTCTAGCCCGGCAGCTTTGGCGTTGCGGTAGTTGGTCTCAAAGGTGGGGTCGATGTACAGGCCGTCTGCCCGCTTGGAGAGCTTTTTGTTGGTGGATACCGTCTTGAGCATGACTCCTTTGTAGCCTTCGGCCTTGACCTGCTTCCAGCCATCGAATGTGATTTTGCCCTGATAACGGCTCACGTCAATGTACCGGTAAGGCGGGTTGCCCTCCCAACCGGGAGGAGCGGAGGCTTTGGTATCCACAGTGGGCACCGGGTCAGAGGTAGGAGCATCTTCCGCCCGGGAGAGGGCGGAGAAGAGGGAAACGAGGAATTTGAGAATGGTGTGTAGCATTTTGCGGCTCCTTTTTGTTTTTAAGATTAGATAAAGCCTCAGTTAGCCTCCTTACTGTGTGATTTCCTCAGCGTTCGCCTTGTCCTCAGCATCCAGCGCATCGTAGTACGCCTGTGCAAGGGCTTCCACCTCTGCGATGTCGTCCTCTGTCAGCAGACCGTTGTCTAGATGGGTGTACGCCTTGTCCAGCCAGTATGCCACGTCGCGTCCTGCGGCGATTTCCCGCTTGATGGAGCGCAGGGTCAGGTCATGCCGTGCTTTACTTTTGATAGCCATGTGTACCTCCTTAGGTCATGGACGCGATTGCGTCCTCAATGCGTTTGATGGCGATGTTCACGTCCCTCTGATACACCAGCTTGACCCCAGCACCGTCACTGGCCTGCACCACCGTGTCAGGGCCATACGCTGTGAGGGCTTTGTAGGCGGCGATTTCGTCAGGGGTGAGCGGGGTTTCGATGGGGGTGGCGAGAGCGTAGAATAAAATGTATTCTCCTTCTTCCGGGGTTTTGGCGTCAAGGGGAATAAAAATCTGCACATTGGTTTTGTCTACATAAAAGTGTGGGGTATCTTTATCAAACGAAACAATAAATGGCAGTTTATTGCATAGGGCTTCTGTTTTATAATCGCGACCACGTATCGGCACCAGAATCGAAAGTCGTTTTGTCACCCCAAGCGTAGTGTTGCCCGTAATTTTACAGGTTGACAAGTCTACAGCGTTCACCCTCTGCACCTTCACCCCTCTCTTCAAGTCCACCTCATCGCACACCCACTGCTGGCCCTGCGGGTCAGTGTAGTTGCCGCCAGAGGTGACAGGGATGCCGGGTAAGCCGTTGGGTGTGGGGAGGGTGAGGAGCTGTTCACGGTAAGGGGAGTAGGCGGTGGATGAATCCAACGACACCATCAACTCACTAAAAGCTGCTTCATCCTCACATTGAATGACCATGTACTTGGATGTCGCAGAAATTTCTGTTTGTCGTTTTGAATCTGCATTTATACCGCTAGACGGAGTAACCGGATTGCCTAAAGTGGGTAGCTTATCAACGACCGCAACACGGAATTTAGTTCCAATTTTGTTTCTCGTAACATAGTATTTAGCTCCTGTAACCACTTGCAAAACACATGATACATTTCCGGTGGCTAAACCAACGGTATTTGCTGCTGAATTGATAAAATATTCTTGAAATTCCTGTTCGTAAAACAGATTTTTCCCCGTTACTTTCACCGCCATGCTCCCATCATCCCCTGCACTCACGATAGGCACAGGTGCATCCGGCGTGGGTGTGCCGTCCTGCGTGCTCTTACCGTACACGGTCAAGCTGCACAGGAGCACAGAGAACGCATCGTCAACGGCGATAGGGTTGCCTGTCTCAGTGCCCACAAGGATGTTCTGCCGGGCCTTGACTGCGCTGATAGCATCACCTGTGGCTTTTGCGTCAGCGGCTTCGCCCTCATGGGTGAGGGTGGTGTCCAGCGCTACGGCAGGGCCGGTCTCGCCTTTAGGGCCTTGCGGTCCGGTATCACCTTTTTCGCCCTGTGGGCCAGTGGCACCCGTAGCACCCGTGGGGCCTTGAGGGCCTTGCTCACCCTGCGGGCCGACCGGACCGATGGGGCCAGTGTCGCCCTTGTCACCCTTCTCGCCTTTGAAGTTTCCGTTTGCAATGCCGTCCTTGAGCTCCTGCAAGCTGTCAGCGGCTTCCTGAGCGCTCTGGTCTGCATTGCCCGCACTGGCGGCGGCTTCGCTGGCGGCGGTCTGTGCGGCTTTGGTGGAGGCTTCCACCTGCTTGAGGGCCTTGTCTCGGGCTGTGTCCACAGCCTGAGTGGCGGCGCTCTGCTTGTCACCGATGGCTTTCAGCGCGTCCTCTTTGGCGGTGATGGTGTCAGAAAGGGCCCGCTCGGCCTTTTGGGCAGATGCCCCGGCCCGCTCTGCCGCGTCCAGCGCTTCCGTTTTGGACTGCTCTGCTGATGCTGCCGATTCCTTCACCGCCTCCACGAAAGCCTGCCATGCGGGTGTTCCCGGTTCCGGCTCTGTGCCGTCCTCCGTGCCGGAGTTTACGGCCACCCGGTAGCGCAGGTCAGCGCTGGTTACGGTCTTGGCGCCGTCGCTGCCCTCAAAGGTGATGCAGCCGTTGCCCGGATGTGCGGTGACGTTGGCAGGCACGTCCACACAGCCGTCCACAACCAGCGAGGAAAGCGGGTCTTTGCCGTCCGGGACGTGCCAGAAGCAGCGGACGGCCAGCCCTTCCCACTCACCGGAAGTGGTGACAGCAAGGCGGTACACGCCCCGGTTCTTGGTGTAGCCGAAGCGCAGCATCTGCTCATAGCCTGCCAGCTTTACAGCACCGTTGGAGGCAAGAGATACGCTAAGTTCGATCATAGGCTTTACTCCTTTTCCAGCAGTTCCAGCAACTTATCCATCGTAGTCTTCCCCCGTGATCTCTTTGTACCGCTCTGCGGTGATCTCCCCCTCGGCCATCCGCTTTGCCAGCTCCGCTTTGACTCCGGCATGGCGGCGTGCGGGCATCTCTGCCCACGTCTTGGTACCGGCAATGAGCCGGTTTGCCCAGATTTTATCCATATGCTACCTCCTTACTTGTTGACGGCGGCATCCAGTTCGCACAGCGAGTCCTCGATAGCCGCCAGCCGCTCTTCCGATGCCATGTCCTGCTCACACAGGGCGTCTTCGATCTCCGCCACGAGGCTGGGCAGCTCCCTGAGCTTCTGCTCCTCTTCCAGCTTCCTGTGGAGTTCTTTCAGGCTCTTATCCATCTTGCAAAGACTCATCCGATGACACCTCCGATCATGGTGATATTGCCGCCGACGCCGCTGCCGCCCCGGGTAATCGTCACCTTGTAGTTAAAGGCCGCTCCCTTGGCGGCGGTCTTGTTGGTAAAGTTGTGGTGGACGAAAGCCTTTGCCTTGCCGCTTTGGATGTCGGTGCAGTTCTCCCACACCGGGACATTGTCAAGTCCGTTATTGGTCATCTCCACGCTGAGGCTCATGTCTGCCGGGAAACTGCCCTCCAGTGTCAGCGCAGCCACGGTGATGGTGTCGTCTGCCGTCAGGGGCTGGGCCAGCGAGAGGACGGCACGGGTCACATTTTTGGTAAAGGTAGCAGTCCACTCTGTCGAGGTCTTGCCGTCGTCCGCTTCCAGCGTCAAGGTGTTTTCTCCGTTGAGAATCTGCTGGAACAGGGCCTTCTCGCTCAGACACTGCACTGTGAGTTCGGTGCCGGTAGCCACGTTCTCGCGGACGGCCAGCGCCACACCGTTCACCTTTTCGGTGATGGTCATGGGGTCTCCGTCGCCGTCGGTCACGGTGTAGGGCAGTGTAAATGGCTCGTTCTTCTCGCCCAGCGCCGCGCCGCTCTCGCCCACATCGGAAGTCACTTCCGGCGGCTGGTTTTCCGTGGCGAAGCCATCTTTGTCGATATACAGCGTCTCCGGCAGGGTGAAACAGGGCAGGTAGCCCCAGCTATATGTATGCCCATATGTGGTACTAAAACGGCCCCAATGACTGCTGTCTACGCCGCTGAGTGCAACTCCATCATAATAATAATCCTTATCAGAAGAGTCGTGGTGATAAGACACCCTATTGCTCTGGGTTCTTGTCCAGATGTTTTCCCCGAAAACAGTAAAAATATTTTCCAGTCTTTTCCGGGCTACCTCGGAGAGCAAAGTTCCTTCAGGTCTTGAAGATAAGTCGTACACACTTTCGCTTTCTGAAAGTGTGAAGATTGAGGTGCTGAACGTCGTCCTGTTGGCTAAATATTTTGTTTCCCCCATCCAGCCCTTGACGTCAGCGGCAAACTTATGAAAATAAGTAGTGGTGAGCCAATTATAGATGCTACAGGTGTGGGTCTCACCAGACGCGCCATGATCCGTTATTCCCCATGCAATATTGTTTCTTCTGCCGGCGCTGCCGACGCTCGACCACGGGCCGCTCGTCGCCGGACTCTCCCGGCAAAACAGCGTCCGTCCCTTGCCGTTCAGGCCCGACTCATAGTTGTGGGCCAGCGCGTAAAACTTGACTTTTGTGCTGCCTTCCATCAGGTATACAAAGCCATCGCCAATGGCTAAGTTTTTGATCTGCATTAAAATCCTCCTTCCTTTTAAAACTCCACCCGGCTCGCCGCCTTGTTCCACACACCCGTCAGCTCTACGCCGTCAAGCGTGTCAAAGGCCGAAACAAAGCTGATGCCGCTCACGTCCATGCCCTGCACCAACTCCAACAGCTTGATGCGCACGCCGGTGGCCGCAGCGTCCGCCGCCGCGCCGGAGATGGTGAGGGTCTTGTCGGTCTCGATTTTGATAGCGTTGATGCGGTCGCCCACGGCTTTGGCGTCTGCGGGAGCGCCCTTGACGGTCAGGGTGGGGTCGGTGCTTACGATAGCCGCTGCATTGTCCGAATACTGCTTCGCCGCAGCTTCACTCTTCGCCGCAGCGTCTTTACTTTTTTCCGAAGAGTTTGCGGCTAATTCAGCAGCGTCTTTTGCGGTTGACGCAACGGTTGCGGCGGCTTCCGCCTTTTCCCTTGCAATGTCAGCCCCTGCAACATCGCTCAGAGTGTTGAGGGTGTCGGCGTTCATTGGAGTACCCTCGACAACAGGTTCATCATTACGAATCAAAGTGATGATTTCTGATGCGCCATCAGATTTCATCATAGTCCAACGCCCGGGATATTTTGCCTTTCGGTCAACAAAATGCATAATAGGGTTCACCTCCGCATATTGTATCTGAACAATAAAGTAAATGGTCTTTTGCCATCGCTTCAATGTCAGACAAAACTTTTTCTACTTGATTGATAACCGCAAAATGATAACTAAGCGCCTCGGGAGTTTCCGGGGTAGAACTATTGCCACTGCATTTGGAACGAATGGCTTTCACGTTATCAATCCACCGAGTGGCATCCGCAATGGTCAGGTAATCATTGATTGTCCAACCAGCTTCCACAGGCACAGTTAAACCTACCGTTCCTGAAAAAATAAGCTTTCTGTCATCGCCGTAATAGGCGCTTCCATTTGTAATGTTGACGTAGTCGTTTGCGACGACCCAAGAGGGCTGGACAGAGGGCGGGTAGAAGTTGTTGGAGGCGGCGAAATAGAGCTGGTATTCGACGCCCTTTTCCAGCGCGATGCTGCCCATGTCCAGCACCACGTCGTTGTAGCCGCGGACAATGTCGATGAACTTGTCCACTAGGGCGGTCGTGGAGCCGTACTTGCGCAGGACGGTGCGCATCGTACCCGGCACATAGCCCTTGACGCGAAATTTGAGTGTATTGAGTGCAAGCCCGTCTTTTTTCACAGTCAGCGGCATGAAAAACTCGAACTTGGCGGGATAAGTGTCCCATGCAGGAATGTCGCCGCTTTCATTTTTTGCAGTAACAACTTGAATGTTTTGCTGTACAATCCTTGCAGAATAAGGTGCGCCAACGATTTCAGCAAGTTCTTTTATGCCGTTTTCAATGCGGTTGTAATCGGTGTAGCTGAGTGCGCCTTTCATGCCAGCGGCCCATTCTTGCTGTTCTTCCTCCGTCCATGTGCCGCTTCTTGCCTTTGCGGTCAGTTCTTTTACCCGATCAACATCAGCTTGCGTTCGGTCTGTAATCCATGTTGCCATGTAATCACCTTTCAAAAAACTAATTTGCCATTGGCATCGATTTGTGTGGTTTCGGGTAGGGTAAACGAAGGATGTGCGCAATAATAGAGCAAATTAAGCCCAAAGGCAGCCGTATGGCCCCACAATACTGAAAATCCAGAATTTCCGTCGATGACAGTGTCTTCAAGAGTTGTAACCATCCTACTCAGAAAATCTTTACGGTCGCTGGAATGGTAACCAGAGGCATACTCGGCACTATAAAGGTAAGGAGTTCGAGTGAACACGCGGCAGCTACCATCAGTGATAGCTGCATTATCGGCAGCAAGCATGGATTCCAATATGACCTTGGCCTGCGGGAACGAAGTTCCTTCATTGTATTTATAGTCAGGAGAGTTCTTTGTCCAGCCAAAAACGTCATTGCCTTCGCAATCGCCTCCAAATTCATGCGCAGAAGGCAAAAATACAGCTTTAGACATAGTGCTCACCTTGCTGCTTCCAACAGAGAAATCCATAGCAGTAAAGCCGGGAGTGTAATAAAATGTAGTGCTACCAATCGCTTCTTTTTGTGCCGAAGAGAAGGTATTGAGATACTCGCCATTAAGCCATGTATTTATATCGCTCTGTGCATAAGCAGACCAGCTGGAGTCCCAGCTCATAAGGGCTGGATAACGCTTACGAATCAAAAGCGTACGTCCTGCCACGTTCAACTCGCTCTCATAGTCATGCTTGGCGACAATGAACTCCACGACGTTGCTACCTTCGTCCATAAGCACCGTCTTGCCCTCCGGAATATTGGAAAGATAATATTCAGTGGTGAGGAACGAACAGCTGGAAGAATTGTCGCCAGCAGAAGCAGTAACGATAGCTGTGCCGGGGGAGTTCCATTTGACCTGACAGGTGGACTTTCCCTCTGTATTGGTAAGCACATGGAGGGAAACAATACCTTCGGGAGATGCAGACCAGCTGATTTTGGGTGAATCTTGGGAGGCAGGGGAAAGAGTAGCAGTGATCACTACAGACTGTCCCCACTCGAGTGTCTCGTTGGATTTGTCTACGATCAAAGACTTAACATCCGCCATCATATATCCTTCAAGCTTGCCTTTAAAGCACCCATTGTAGGTGTAAGACACATTTGTCAATAACAGAGTTGCGCTGTAATCGAACTGGTGATGGATTTTCACAAAATCCAAAGCGTCCGTTATGGGACTAGCTCGATATTCCAAAGTGGCTTTGCGTCGATTGGAAAGCACGCTGTAAGATTCCGTAAGGGCGTTTCGAGACTTTTCAAGCGTAGATTCAGAAAGAAGAGCGTTGCTCAAGCTCTGAGATACGCCACGACCGGAAGGGTTTTCGGGGTAAGCGTATGTTTTGTTACCAACAGAGGTCGTGACATTAAGAAGGTTTTGTGCGAAAGTGATTTCAGGCCAAGAATAATTGTTGAGAAGAGTGATGTCCTCAACATCCGTACCGGAGCCAAATTCATACGCCCGCTTGATGGTGATAACGCCATCTCGCGTCTGATATAGTGCCATGCCCGCTGCATTGGCTGCAAGCTGCAAAATATCAGAGTTTTTATACGAAGAGCCATCCGAAGAGATGTCAGCAGAATAATCTTTCAGCTCGTCCGAAATATCGAAGGTGATTTCATCTGCTTCCAACAGCTCCAAAGCGTCATAGCACATCTCATAGAGCGTACCGTATTTTCTGCCGGTGTAGGTGGTGGACTTCAAGTAAAGAAAGGAGTCGCGGGCGGAAAAGCTTGCCTCAATACTGTTAGCAGGAACGCTCCACTCCGACAGGAAGAACTTGCCACCATTGACCCACTCGACCTTACCATCAATATCCATGCCGTAGCGCACAGAGATGGGCTGACGTTCATAAATATACTTGTAGATGCCTTGAGGATTGACAGAATCCCATGTACGGTCACTATTATCAAGGCTAAACGAAATACTTTCCTGCGAAAGCTGGCCGGAAATCGGGTCACGAGAAGAGGTGTGACGATAGGAAAGGATTTTCGTCTTGTCAAAAATCAGATATTGTCCAATTCTGAATTGTTCAATCCGGGCCTTGCGATTTGGAATGCACCAATCCAAAACTTCTACTTTAACGGTATCAAACCCGCTCAGCTCAATCTCCACATCGGAGAAGACCGATGTATTCCCTGTAACGGTGACAGAATTAAGCTCTTGCGCGCCAAGATAAGAAGTGACTTTGAAGCTGGTAGCGTATTCGTTGAAAATAGACGACCAGATAATGTTGACGCCCGGAACGGAAGATTTTACCTCGCTGGCAAACGTAGCAAAAAGAACAGGGGGGTCAGAAGCGCTGAAGATTGTAGAGCTAACGAACCCGGTATTTTCATACGGGGCAGAAGCGGGAACAACTTTGCAGCTGCCATCAAGCACACAAAGATTAGGCTCTCCTGTGCCATATTTTACAAAGGAAACCACTCCCGCTTGTGAAAGAGCATTCGCGTTTGCGAACGCACTCATAGCAGATGTGACAAATTTTGCCTTTTTGTTTACACCCGGCGCAGTGATGCCAACCGTTATCTCGACAAAAGTTTCGGGCACAAGTGTGTTGTTAAACTTTTGCGTCCATTTGTCGGTAGCTCTTTCCATACATTACACCTCAACAAGGGACAATTTTGCGCCAGTCCACCCCATAATACTGCCATTGTTCGGGCTTCTACGCCACATCCCGGCAGTTCGATCAGAGACATACATCTGCCGCGTCGTGTATCCTGCGGTCACCTGATTGTAAAACCGAACAGAGCAGTAAAAATTAGCGGTAAATAGGCTTAGAATGGTGGCCCATTGCTTGGCAGTAAGATAATTCCAAGACATCGTGACTTTTGCTACGTCATTCCGTACGACAGCTCCAACGACTTTGCCTTGAACATTTCGTCCAGAGTCCACGATCGTGCTGGTAGTTCCCTCATAAGAGGACGGCTCCGGTAGCTCTACGCCGTTCACCGTAACCAGTGCAGGAATATTAGCCATCGAAACCGTCCTTTCTTAATAAGAGTAGACCTCAGTTCCCATAATGGATACGCCCCGGTCTTTCTTCACTTTATCAACAGAGGCGGCAATTTGCTTGCCGTCAAGGTATACGTTCACGTTCTGCTCTTTCAACAGCTCTTCACCGTAACGCTGCCAGATGTCGAGGAATGCGTTGTAGCAGCCGTTGTACACAGCGTCTCTCATGTCCTCAGAGCTTCCTCCGGCCGCAGAATAAGTACCACTATAAGAGGAGCTGGATGTCGAGGAATTGTAACTAGAGCTTCCAACGTACTGAGATGTATCGCTGTAACTACTGGTAGACCGGCCGCCGCCAAGTTTCGATACGATTCCAGCGATTGCAACGCCAAGGGTCGCGGCAGCAGCAAGGGCTACGATTCCAGCGGGAAGGCCAAAAATCGTAGCACTGAGGGCGGCACCCACAGCAGAAAGCATTCCCGCCACTGCGGTTCCGATGGTGCTTACCAGCCCGGCAAACCCAGCGAAAATTGTCGGAAAAGAGCTGAGCAAGCCGCCAGACAGCGCAGCGCTGATTGCTTTAGCAGCCGTTGCGAGAGGAGACTTCACGTTTCCGAAAGCCTGCGTAATACCAGAAAGCATCGTCTGGGTTTCAGAAGAAACCTTTCCGAAGTTCTGAGTTAGGCTGTTCACCAAATTCTTGCCAATGATAGCGGCTGTGTTCAGCAGAGAAGAAGCTTGGCTTTTCAGTTCTTTGCTCAGCCTGCCAAGCAAATCGCTTGCAACGGACTTGGCGCGTTTACGCTGCTCATCGCCCATAGCGCCCCAAATGCCAGCGGCAATGGTAGTGCCGACTGTTTTCCAGTCGCCACTCTGTGCGGCCTGAATGAAAGTTTGCGCCGTGCCGAAGAAGTCGGTCTTGAGGTTGTTATCAAGTTCGGCCCACTTAGAGTCTAGCCCGGAAATGATGCCGTTGACGTAGCTTGTGCCGCAGTCAATGCCATAGTTCGCCATCTCTTCGCCCTTGAGCTTGGTGGCGTCTACGAGTTTATTCATAGCATCGTTGACGTAACCGAGAGCGCCGGTGATGCCGTTTGCAAGGCCTTGAACAATATAACCGCCATAATCAAAGAACACCTTAGAAGGAGAGTTGATGTCCAAATCGCCAGTGAACTTGTCGAGAATAGCTTTTGCTAGACCGCCAACGGTTTTCTTAGCGGTTTCAATGCCTTGATTGATGCCTTTAATAAGACCGTCCACGATATTTTTTCCGATACTCAAAAGGCTGAAATTATCAAACGTGCTTTTAATTGCAGAAAGAATTTTCTTAGTGGTTTCGGTTACACTAGAAATAGCGTCCGTAATGCCTTTTTCCAATCCTGCGATAATGTAGCCGCCTTGTTCGGCCATTACGGTGGATGGGGAATTGATTCCAAAGGCAGACTTAAAGCCATTGATGAATGGATTGAACACATTTTCGACAATCCAAGAAGTAACATTCGTGATCGCGTCTTGAATGCCATAATAAATACCGTAGACAATATTCAGGCCAACATCATTGAACGGCCCCTCTGCCACTTTCTTTTCAAAATAATCGGCAATTCGAGAAACTAGACCGCCCATGAAGTCGAGTGCTTCAATGAACGCTTCTCCAAAGAAACGACCGATGGCTTGAGCTAGACCGGCCCAATCTACAGAAGTAACGGCTCTAATAGCAAAGTCAACGAGGTCTTGACCGAGCTGGTAAGAGTCTGTGCCAGCCAAGAAATCAGAAACAGCGTTAATGCTATCAGTAATAAAGTTGAAAAAAACTCTTGCAAGCTTTTCAATCTCAACATTTTGAAGAGCATCGGAAAGCTTATCAGTTAATTGCTTCCCAACACCAGTCCAATCTACTGTTGCTATCCAATCTGAAAGTTCGTGAAAAAATCCAGAAAAGCCATCAATAAAGGCGTTAAGCACAGATGTCCAGTCAAGCTGAGACAGGAAACCACCAAGAAGCTCAAACTCGATGATGAATCTGTCCGCAAGTAATCGGCCAAACAAATCCCAGTCTACAGAATCCACGAGCCCGTTAACGCCATCTGCAAAAAACGCTCCAAGCGAGGCCCAATCAATAGAATGGATGGCATTATAAATCATGCCCATAAGTTTATTTAGCTGTTCGCCGATTTGGGTTCCGATTTGGAAAGAATCGAGAGATTTTAATTTTGCCTTAATCTCGTCAACAGCGCTTCCAGCATAATCTTTGAACATATCATACTGGGAGAGGTCAACGTCGCCGAGCAGATTGCCAGCAGCACCGCCACTGCCAGAGCCAGAAGAGCCGGAATTTTGCGAAGGGTCGATAATGTTTAATTCATCAAAGCCCATCGTATAATCTTTGGCCGCTTTCGCCGCCGCTTTCGTAGCATCAGCAGTGTCATCCATAGCGCTGGTTACACCGCCAATATCTTTCTGTGTCTTGCTAAAATCGGTAAATTCAATTTTCTGCCCGAACACAGATGCAAGAGAGACCACAAATTCTTTGATAAGGTCAACTGCTGCAATCAAAACGGGGAGAATCGCCTTAAATGCGGGATAAAGAAGCTGGCCTACAGCCTTTGCAAGCTGCGAAATTTCAGACTTCAAAATGCGTACCATATTGGCGGGGCTACTAATGGTCTGCGCGAGGTTGCCTTGAATGTTGGTAGTCTGCTTCATAATGGCGATGTAGCGAAGAACTGCCTTATCTGCCTGAGACAGACTAGAAACCTGTTTATTAAAGCCCAAAGCAAGAAGTTCCTGCTGCAACCGCGCCTGAGACAAGTCAACGCCCAAGCGGCGAATAGGCTCAAGTTCTCCAGAGATAGCAGAAGCAATCGCGGTAAAGGTAGTAGCAGTATCTTTATTCCAATAGGACGATTCATCATAAGCAAGCTGCGTCAAGTTTTTGGAAAGAATGTACGCTTTATCGCTTGCCAAGCCGAACGAAGTAGCAAGACTTTGAATTGTTGCAATGTTTGTCATCGCTTCTGTAGGGTCGATTCCAAGCAGAGACTCCATTTTATTGATAAGTTCAGTTGCTTGGCCACTTAACTCGCCCATTGCGTTGTTGAACAAGTCTGTCGCTTCGTAGAAATCATTAAACTTTGCAACAGCGTTAGCAAGGTAAGTGGCAATAGCTTTCAGAGAAACTAGCTGTGCTGCACGTTTTTTGATGGTTTCTAACTGGCTTGCCAAGCTCGAAAGACTAGTACTTGCTTTCCAGTTTGCCGAAGAAAAGCGGGTTGTCGAATTGATAGCGCTTTTAATTTTAGACGGAAGCGAAGAGAAAGAACGGCCCACCTTGTCCAGCTTGGAAGCGAGCGGAGAAATAGCGGATGCCACTTTCTTACAAACTTCCGCAAAATCATCAAGCGTTTTAGAGTCCAGCTTCTTTGTAATGCTTGGGATTTTAGCAATGGAATTGATTGCACTGCTTACGCCACGCAAACTCTTAATGGAAGAATCGCTAATAGAAGAAATAGGGGAAAGACCGTTTTTTAAGCTGTTCATCTTACTGCCAAGTCCGGAAAAATCCATGTTTCCAAGATTGACAGACGAAATTTTGTTCAAAGCATTAGCAACAGAGCGGATGCCTTTTGCGCTTTGAGTAAGGTCTACATTAGCAAGGCCGTTCATAAAAGACGTGATTTTGCTAAGACCGTCCAGCCCAGTAGATGCGGATTTAAGAGCGGAAATAGAAGCAGATAACTTATCAAGACTACTGTAAACCTTTGCCACGTTGCCCTTTGTGCGCAAATTAGAAATGGCGGTAGCGAGCTTGTCGATATTAAGCTCTGCGCCATGCGATTCCGCAGAAATCTCTACGGATAAGCTCGTAATATCAACATCAGCCATCACTACCACCATCACTTTCCATCATAGAGAACATCATTCTCTTGATTCGCTCCTGCGCCTCAACTGCGCGTTGGTATTCATACTCGTCTTTCTCCTTTTGGGTAAGAGGAATCGGTCTATCCATGTACTTGATGGGGCTAGACCCTTTCTTACGGAACATATTGCCAACCGTAGAGGAAAGTGCAGATGCCATGTAAAAGCCATTTCTCCACGCTTCTGTGTTGGCTCTGCGTTCCCGCAGCTCCTCTGCGTCACGGTAGACCTTTGCCAGCCAGACATCGCCGTGCCAGAACTGCTCGTAGGTCATACCGATGGAGATGTAATAGGCTTCTACATCGTGGAACAGCTTGGAGAAGGAGAATGGCTCTCCCTCTTCGTCTGTTTCCTGAGATTGTGCGGTTACACAATCTCCCACGTTGCGTTTTTTGCGGTCTTGTCCTCAGTGTCAGTTGCCAGCAGGGACTTGGAAGCATCCATGAACATCTCAAGCAGAACGCCCATCAGGTCTTCCTTATCCTCGATGTGCTGGAACATCTCATCAACGACCTTGCGCTTGATGCCCTTGTTCCGCGCAATGAAAGCACCGTAGAACAGGGCACGGGAGTTGGACAGCAGATTGGTCATCTGGGTGTACTGACCAATCTGAAAACCTGCACGCTCGGTAGCTTCCACGCTGTCACGAGTGAAGGTCAGCTCGTAAGTGTTCTTGCCATCGGGGGAATGAAAGTTGATAACCTTAGCAGCCATAATAAATGCTCTCCTTTATAAATAGGGGCAGAACCAAATCCGTTGTTCAGTTCTGCCCGGTTTGATTGATTCGATTTTTGCGGTTTAGCCGCCATTGACAGTCAGGGTCTCGCTGAACTCAGGCTTCTTGGTGAAGATGCAGTTGATGGTCATTTCCACAACCTCGTCCACGCCAAAGCCGGACAAACCAACCTGATGCATACCCTGCCAAGTGAAGCCGGAGCCGTCCTGCATCTTCAGGGCGTAGTACTTCACGGTGTTGCTCTCGGAAGTCTCATCGTAGCCAGCTTCCTTGACCTTCTTGTAGTCAGTCTTGTTGTAGTTGGCAGTGAAAGACTTGGTGTCGCTCTGGATGATGCCAAAGATGTTGACCTGCATAGGGTCAGACAGAGTAGTGGCGTCCAGAAGATTCGGCTCGGAGATCAGGTCGGGTACATCCTTGATGTCGCACAGCTTCGTCAGAGCGGTTGCGCTGTCGCCACAATACAGGGTGGTATTCAGACCGGAGATAGCAGTACTCATAGAATGTTTACCTCCTTAGTTTCGGTAAATCATTCCGTCCTCTCCGATTGTTGCCCCGTAGCTGCAATCAATCCGATAGACGGAATTGTTATACAGCCCATTCAACGGGGCAAACGACTTGCGATAAAATTTAAGCGGTTCAAGAACAGAATCCACGATTCCAACGATGGAGCGCGCTTCTGCAATGCGCCCAGTATCCTTATTGGAGTAGACCCGCACACGCAGAGAAACAGCAGCGTACTTGCTGTGACCAGCAGAATCAATGTGTACAGGAAGATTGCTGTTTTCCTCTATCTGCACACATGGAAACTTCTTGACATTGCTGTCATTAATTTCACCAGTAACGAAAATGCCGGGCACTTGCTTTCGCAGTTCCTTGGCAACAGCCGTGAAAATAGAATTGAAATAATCGATCAACTATTCCAAACCTCCCTCCACGTTGCTTCAACCTGAGAAGCCATTTCCTCAACAGCCCCCCACATAGCCATAGCTGGCTCGTTGCCACTGGTGTAATTCAGCTGACCTTTTCCATCCACCTGTTTGACAGGTGTGCCAGCATTACCGGGGTCTCCGTAGTAGTACCACCTGCGGTTTGCGCCTTGCCCTTTACCGTAGGAGCCATGTGCACCAACGCCGGGCGGTAGTTCACCGCCATATCCGTTGTGATGTGCACCAGTGCCAAACTCGATAAATGCAACCGCCTTGCCCTCTGCAACGATGGTGCAAGTCTTGTCTTTTTGGTTGATATGGCACTTCACATCATTAGAACCAGCGTATTCCGCATTAGCGAAACGCACCTTTGCAACTTCAAGCCCCAACCACGAAAGGCGAAAAGCAAGTGCTTTGGCCTTTTTGTTCAGGGTGGCCTTGTACTCCTGTATCTGACGTTCCGCGTCACGAAGTCCGGCATCGCTCAACCTCACTTTAATTTTCACTTGTAGCCACCTCTTTCAGCGCATACAGCGTATCCGTGATATGCTCTGCGACCTTGACCACAGTGTAATTGAAGGGCTTTGAAACGTCCGTCTGAAACCAGACGTGCGTGCCTTCATAAAGCGGTGTGTTGTGCTTCTTGCTGGACGAACTGACAACGTAGCTGTAATCCGTAAATGCTCCAAAAGGGCTTGCTTCCGCAGCGCCGGTAGGGGGGCTGACGTTCAGCATCAGCTTTGCGGGTTCGCTCCACGATTCGTATGCGGATTCGCCGGTCTCGTTGCCCCACTCGTCCACAACAGGAGTTTTTTCGCCGACTGGGTTTGAATACCACAGCGGACGCTTATCCAGCGGGCTTCCATTGAACATCAGCCGATAACACCTACTCTCGGAACCACTTCATTCAGCAGGGACTGTGCTACATCGGAGCTTTCCCACACACGAGTGATGCCGTTGTTGGTATAGCTCGTCTGTCCGTTTGCGCCGATGTGGTTGTACAGTTCCGCTGCAATGCGTATCTGCAACGACTGATACTGCAAGGGCAACTCGTCCGGCCTGTTGCCGAATGGGTAGCCCTGTGCAAATATCTTGTCTTTGGCGAAATCAAGCAGCAGGTCGAAGAGTGGGTAGTCCTCGTCCGTGATTTCACGGTCAAGTGCAGGGGCGATGTACTGCCCCAGCTTGACTGCCGCTTCGGAATACTGGTCTCCCATGCTGCTTTCCTCCTTTCGCCTTAGTAAGCCTTGATGCAGTACACAGCGTCCATGCGCTCAAAGGACGGCAGGACGATTTCGGAAGCATAGACGTTGGCGTTGACCGGGTGAACGGTCAGCTCGGTGGTAATGGCAACGCCAGTGTTCACGATGGACACGGATGCACCGGACTGGCCAGACAGCAGGTCGGCTTCCTCAGGAGTAGTGCCGTACCAAGTGCTGCCCAGAGCGCCGGAAGGAGCAACCACCACCATTCCATCGGGCAGATACTTCTCGCTTGCGCTGTACTGGTCTGCCTTGAACATCTTGTCGTACAGATGGATGGTCAGGCCGGTTGCAGATTCGATAATCTGCCGTGCTTCGGCATCCAGCAGAACTGCATTCGCCTTTGCGGTGACGGTCATGAACCGATTCTTTACCTCGTCCGCAGCAATCATGTTGCGGAAGGTGGCAGTGTTCATGTACACCTCAGTCACGACCTCGCCAACGCTTGCCAGAACAGCGTCCTTTGCGGCGTTCAGGTCAGCAATGGGGGTGGCGGTGGCGACGTTCCACTTAGACTTTGCGGCAGAAACTTCCTTGTAGTTGGTGGGCTTCCAAGTGCCGTCCGGGTCGTAGTTGTAGGTATAGTTCACACCGTTTGCCTTAATGGTGATGCCGGGAACGCCATTGGTTGGAGCCAGCAACTGCCAGATCATACGCTCCGGCACGATACGTGCGCCAGTGATAAGCTGTGCGGTGTCATCGTACAGACGGTTCATTACATCACGAGCATAGGGGTCGTTGCTGTCCAGAACACGCAGGATTTCCTGACGGTCTTTCTCGCCCAGATGGTAGCCCTCACGGAAGAACGGCATCTCGGTCTCATCGAACTTGAAGCCCTCACGGGTGCGGAACGTAGCCTTTGCGTCAAATGCGCTGGGCATCAGAGAAACGCCAACGCCCTTGTGACCACGCAGCCACTTCAGGTCGAGACCGGCCTTCTTCTTTGCGGGGAACAGCGCGTCAGATGCAAAGGGTATCGCGTTGGTAGGGTCATTCGTCCAATAGGCGGCAATCGCAGCCGGGGCAAAGACTTCCTTAAGATTCAGTGCCATGTTGTTTTACCTCCTATTAAGCGTTCACACTGATGTTGTCACGGCAGAAGATGCCGGGGACGGCGGTCTTAAGCGCAGTAATCGCATCAGAATCATAGGTGAAACCAGAGCTAGCAGTAGCCTTCTTGGTGTCGATAACGCCGCGAATCAGCAGGGAAGCATTGGGGTTCTCTGCCGGGTCAACGTCATACAACAGAATGCCGTCTGCGGTGGCAGAAGTTGCCTTCTTGCCAGCCAGCGTCATGGGATAGCCAGCCTTAACCGCAGCAGCTTCGGTCACGGTAAAGGGGATGGCGGTGTAGTCATTGGAAGCAAGGATGGTATCGTTGATTCCGTTGACCGTGTTTCGGGTAAACTTCATGTTTTCCTCCTTGTTAATGGAAAGCACTCATTGCGTCACTCGATGCCTTAGAAGCATTTGCGTTCTGCTGTGCAAGGCTCTTAGCAAACGCCACGCCCTCACTGTCAGAACCGCCCTTGCCATCCGCACCCGGAGGTGTGGGCATATCCTTCAGCAGAGAAGCCTTGTAAGCGGTGTCGTGGGCGGTCATAAATTCCGACTGGAACTTAAACACCTTGTCCATGTCACCGTCAGCCAGTGCAGATGCAGCCTTGTTGGCAAGTTCAGCGTCATAACCCTGTGTAACGAACTTCTCACGGTAAGATGCAAGGGTCTTTTCCTTGACGAGGTTCTCCTTGTCGGCAGTCAGGGCTTCAATCTGCTTCTGCATCTCTGCCAGCTTGTCAGCCTGTTCCTGCGCGGCATTCTCGTCATCGGTACGCTTTGCCTTGAGCTGCTTCTTGTACTCGGCAGCTTCGCCGTTTGCTTTCGTCACGGCGTTGCGCAGCTTCTCAACCTCTGCGCTAGGGTCTGCAACCTTTTCAAGCGCAGAAATGATTTCATCAGCGGTCATGCCCTCTTTGTAGGCATCACCAAGTAACGCTTTGTAGTTCATATCGTTAATTTCCTCCTGCGTTTTTTTACCGTTGCTTCCCTGCAACGCTGCGAAATTTGTATCCCGGCTTCCCTGCCGGAATATATCAGCCCGAAAATTCGGGATGATTCTTTATTCCTTTGGGTAAATTCTTTTGTACGGCTCAATGCCACTATCCAAAATAGATTTTTCTCGCGCCGAATTCCGGTCAGGGTGCGTCCATTTGAATTTTCCACATTTCGTGCAGATATACTCGCACTCCATTTCGCGTGGTTCGTTTCCGTTGATGCCGTGCGTCCAATGCCAACGAGAAAGCGTATAGTCATGTTTGCAAAACAACTGTTTCCAAAAATCACGCATTATCTTTTTCTCCATCCGCATTGTTTGGTTGTTTATCAGCCATGTCCCCGGCATTTGTGTCGGTGGCATCCTTTTTAGACTGTTCCTGCGGCTTCGGCGCTTTCCCATCTTCGCCCAGCTTGCCAGCGGCAATCAGGAAAGGCTTACTAATTTCGTAAGCAGCCTGCGGGTCGGGGAACAGACCGGGTGTAGTGAACGCCAGCTGCGGGTCAATCGGCTGCTGAATCATCTGTGCGAAAATCTGAACCTTGCTCTGCTGGTTATCGTACTGACGGCGGGGCAGTTTGATATTGATGTCACTTGCCACCAGTTTAGAACCAGCCGTATCACACAGGATTTTCAGCATTACAGACAGGCTCTGGCGTTCAGCATACTTGAACATATTCTCGTACTGCTGCGCCCTCGCTTCGGTGTGATTCCAACCGTTGCGGACGATGACTGCGCCCACGTTGTCGGACGTCGCGTTCTCGCTGCCAGTGGCACTAGGCATGGCAGTCAGGCTGCGGTACACGTTCAACATGGAATCAAGCAAGGTCTGGCTCTGCTGCTGGTCAAGCTCGTTTGCAATCTGAGAAACGGAAGCGGGCAGACCAGAAGTGGATTTCAGACACATTGCGCCAAGTTCCTTCACTTGGTCAAGCGCATCCTTGTCCACAAGGCAGTTGGTAAACACCATGATGGACTGGATGAACTGCGCCACACCGTCCAAACGGTTGCTTTCAAGGTCGTTGATGGCATCCAGCACAGGAATAGCCGGTTCAAACAGACCCATCCGCTCAGGGTTTAGCTTGTATTCAACCATCGGCAGCATTCCGAGAGAATGGCTCTCCGACTTTGTGACTTTGCCGTTGTCGATTTCAAAGTACTGGTTCGGCGTATACACACAAATCAGGTCGTTCAGGTCATTCTGATAATTGCGTGGGATGTGCAGCACGTTGGCGATGGGCTTGTGACCGATGCCGGAGTTGTAAATCACATACGCCATGTCCGGGTCGGGAACGTCCACCAGCAGGGGCGTCTCATCCGGGTAGTTGCCGTTGTACCCCTTGTCAGGAAGAACAATGCGGTACCCCTGTCCACATTCCAACATCCACTGCCAGAGCCGCCGATCAAGCGCGTCCTTGCCCTCATACTGCAAAGCATTGGACAAGCGGGCGATTTCCTCACCGTCACCAGTTGCCGTTTCAGACCGCACATAAGAGCAGGGAGTGCCGCTCATGTAACCTGTGTAGAAGCCCACGCACTCGTTGGCATGGTTCTCTACAATGCGGTTGGTGATTTCAGCGTGGTACTCCTTCGTGCGGTGGAGGACAGGCTGGCTACCCAAGTAGTAGTTGTGCAGAAAGCGAATCTCGTTCTTGTTCAACAGATGAATAGGCTCTGCCTTGCCCATAACCACTTTCAGCACATTCGTCTGATTGATTTCCGCCTCCGGTGTTTCAATCGGTCTACGTCCGGTCAGTGGCTCATTCAAGAAGCCTCCAACAACCATCTGATACTCAGCCATGCGTTCCTCCTTTCCGGCAAAATAAAAAGCGCAGCAAGACAAACCTGTTAAGGTCTATCTCACTGCGCTTACAACTGCGCTTCAAAAGCTATTCAGTTTTTAAACTTTGGTACGGAGACCCATGTATCTTTTGGAAGGTTGGAATCTCCAATTGTAATCCAATGGCAAAGAGGACACAGAAGGGAGAACTTGCCTTCCACTTCGCCAAGATAACGTCCGCAATCACACGGATTGCCGTTTGCGTCTTTTCGAGGACGCTTGCATCTAACTTTCGCTACCATCTGTGCTCCTTTCGTTGAATTTCTGGAAACAGGCTGTTGAGCACAGACCTGTCAGAAGCTACTGGGAAACTGTTCGCACTTCCAGCCGTGCTATCTCCGCTCAGAGAAAGTCATTGCAGTCTTTACATTCAGTTGTCGGACAGATGTAAACGGGTTAACTGCAATTTTGGTGCTGCATAATGGATTTGAACCAATGTATGTCCGGTTATGAGCCGGATGCTCTAGCCGTACTAAGCTAATGCAACATAAACCCCGGCTTGATTGGTTAACCGCTGCTCTTTGCAATGTCATGCCCAAACATTGCATCGAGAGCCGGGAGTAGCGGTGGAGGTTTTGGAGAATAAATCCATACAGTTGGTTGTGCTGCGTAACGGAATTGAACCGTTGCTTGCCAGCAGTGGGGGAGACAGGCTGGCATTCCCCTTATAATTGGAAACGCAACATATAAAGTCCGGTGAAGGCGAAAGAGTGAGAAAACCTCCACCGGTGAAAGGAGGAATACGCTTGTTGACACGCACGCGAGTAAAAATGACAAAGCCCCGCGCACAAGCTATTCCTTTAAGGGAAGCTGCAAAACTTCCTGTGTACATTATAAGCCTTGTCAAGTGGTGAAATCAAATAAATAGACCCAGTGAACACAATATATTGTGTTTTTAATCAAAAAGGCCTCTTGACAGGCTCAATTTTGCTGATTCCGTTATACAATTCATCGGCAAGCTGTGCCAGACTGTCCGGTGCATCATCGTGCGGAACCTTGCCAAGCTGCGTGAACATCGTCACCTGTTCCATGAACGCTTTGTACTCTTTCGACTGGTGTTTTTCGTCAAGGAAATAGAACCGTTTGATGTCCGGTGCATACTGGATAATTCTTGACAGCTTGCTTTGACCACTTGGCGCACGCTGGCTACGAACAGAACAGTGATAGCCCTGCTGCCGGAGCTGGCTGTCAACTACGTCACAGTATTCGTCACCGCCGTTGTTGGCTTCGCCACGCACCACATTGATTTTGTGCTGGATGATTTTGCCCACGACTTCCGGTCTAGTCACGGTCTTATCGCCGTTATTGAACACAAGGTCAGGGATGAACACAGCGTCTCCATACACATAGGCGATAGGGCAGGCAGTGAAGTCACCGCCGCCCCATGCAATATCCATGACCATGAGCTTTCGATCAGGCTCACCATCAGGCAGAACGCCGTTGAAATACCGCAGTTCATCGGCAGCAAACAGCAAACCTTCACGCACATAGGGCTTGCCCATATACTTTGCCCACCATGTTGCATCATCAATACTGGCTTTCATATCAGCATAGTAGGCATCGTCAAAGCCAACACCATAGTCATAATTGAAGTTGCTGTGTCCGTTTTCGTCCACCGCAGGAATCACCCGGAATCTGTACTTCGGGTTATCTGCATACTGGTTTTGGATGCGTCCCAGAGGGTCAAGCACGTTCCAGCGTGTACCGACCATCAGCTCTAATGCGCCTTGCTTTTTACGGTCTTTCAACTGGTTCAGATAGGCATCGTATTTGTTGTTCAGACGCTCAACATTCAGGCTCTCTTCCAAGTCCTCAATCAAGTCATCGCTGTACAGAACGCCACCTTCACCGATTTCAACAGCACCAGTCAGCGTACCACCAATAGAGCGGCAAGTTAGGGTGGGGAAGCGCTTCTTTCGGTTCAGGTCAACGCTTTCGTCCTTTGCGCTCTTGTCCACAAGCTGAACGTCAGGGAAGATTTTGCCCCAGTTGTAGGTCACAGGGTCAGTGATGATGGACAACACTTCGCCGTAGAAGCCATTGGTAAGCTTGTCAGAGTGTCCGCTCATAACCGATGCAACGTCAGGGCGGTTGCCCATTAGCCATGTGATGAAAAAAATACATAGCGTCGATTTTCCGACGCGAGCAGGTAAGCTAACTCCCAAGAAGTCAATCCGCTTATAAAACAAGTCCTCAAGGTCATTTGCCAGCACTTTCAAAACCCTGCGTCTCGGCTGGTAGAACTTCTTTTCCGGCGCGCGGTTCCATTCAAGGTAGATGCAATAGCTGTCGAACACATCTTTTGCTTCAAACAGGTATGTCCGGCTGATAATGTCATAGACTTTCGCCACGTCCTCACTTGTTTTCATCTTGCCCATCATGGCTGCACAGACGGAACGTAGTTCTCCAGAGTATTTGTAGGCATCGAACCGCTTGTCATGCGGCAGGGCATCTCTCAGGTTCACCACCGCCTGAAACCAGTCCTCATAGACCTGCGCTTCGGTCGGATTCTGCTTTGCATACGCTTTGATGCTATCAATGATGGCAATACACTGCTTTGGCTGCATAAAAAAATAGGCACCCCCTACCTGAAAATGTAAAGAGTGCCTACAACTGCACAAAAATCAAATATTCGGTTTTATAATGCTGTTTTCGGAAAATTATTTGCTAAAATTCGTTTTAACGGATAGAATGTGCGGTTTATTTGACTTCTTCTGCAAGCTGGTTGAGCCTGCGTTTCAGCTCGTCCGCATCATAGTACAAGGCGTCTGCGACAGCGTTGAGAATATCAGGCTTGTCGGTGTAATCGCACAGCGTTTCAATGAGCTTCAAACTCTGTTCTGACAATTTTACGGGTTTCACGCTTTATTCCTTTCTCTGACTATATAAAGTAGGTTTTGGTTGTTCATCTCCTAGCATCAGCTTATAGCGGAGATACTTTTCGATAATACTGTGTCTTTCTGCCAGTGTACCGTAAATAAAGACGAGAGCATCTTTAGCAGCATCGTATTCATTCGGGGAAATGACAATTTCCTCGTTTGCAAAGGTCACGGTGCAGTTTTCCGAATGGCAGGATTCCAAGAACCGCTTAATTTCAAGGAATCCACCAAAATCAAGCATAGACCGTAGCGTGATGCTTCCGTTCTTAACAATCAGTTCTTCTCCCTGCATATTATCCAGCCTTTCTCTGTTCAGCAATCCGATACCATGTCTGGCGGGTTACATAATATTTGCTTGTTCATCAAGCCACGTTTCGCGGTTAAGTCTTTCCTTCTTTTCGATTAAGGTAGGAGTAAACATTTTATCGCTCTTCCATCCCGCATATTTCTTAAAATACGCAAGATAATCTTCTGCTATTGCGGGAATACTTTCCAAAATAAATGTAAGAAGAGCAACTCTCATTTGCCGCTTAAACGTTTCGGAAGGGCCTTCTTTCTTGAAATCAAAAAATATGTTTTCATCATAAAACAAAACATTGCATTTCTTAGATTGGCATTCCAGCATAAAGGAAGTAAAATCTTTGCAGTTTACAAAATCGAAAACCGAACGAAATGTCAAATCTGCATCTTTTTTGATAAAATCCCAATAAAACGGTTTTTGCTTTTCCATGTTGTTCTCCTTTTCTCTTGCCTGTTGGAGAAAAGAATGGTATACTGTAGTTGCACCATTCTTTTTCCTGTTTTGGTTGGTTTGGTGTACTCTTAGCGGTGGCTTGTGGTTGGGCTGCCGCTATTTTTATTTGCGTATCTTTCGACACGCTCATACCAAGTGGATTTCCCGATGCCAAGCTGCTTGCAGCACTCTTTTACGGTAATTTTGCCTTTTTGCTGTTGCTCTAATAGGCTTTCAAACTGTTGCTCGTCAACTTGCTTTTCCTGTCTGCCAAAGCTACGGCCTGTTCTGGCCGACACTCTCTTGCCATCAACAATAGGCATGGCAGCTATGCCCTCTGCCTGACGTTGCTTGGTTTTCTTGCGTTCCTGTTCAGCTACTGCGCCCAAAACTTCAATAAGGATGTTGTTCACCATTTCCAGCACCCATGTCTGGTCTTGGAAGTCAATAAGCGTGGTCGGAATGTCGAGAATGCGAACAATCACGCCTTTTTCTTTGAACCATTGAAGTTCTCGCTTCATTTCGTCTTTGTCACGACCGAATCGGTCAAATTCCTTAACGATGACTTCATCCCCAGCCTTGACAGTCTCTTTCAATCGTTTATATTGCGGACGGTCAAAGCTACTACCTGTCATTTTATCACAAAACACGTTCTCGTCCGGGATGTCGAACCGATCTCGTGCGATTTTAAGCTGTCTTGCAAGGCTTTGCTCCTTACTAGACACTCTAGCTAAGAAGTAACGCATTTTTTTCACCCATCACTTGATGTCAAACCCATTTTCGACTTTTGTCTCACGAGGGACTACCATAATCTTGTATCCCATAACCCTTAGTGTTTCATCCAGCTTGTTGACACTAATGTTTTTGTGCCTTAGACGTTCATTCAAGGTTTTAAGCGGAATGTCAAGCATATCACTTAACTTCGCTTGGTTCAATTCCTTTAATTTCAAAATTTCCTTTATCGCTTCACTTGCCGTCATTTTTCTTCGCCATCCTTTCTTGATTCTATTATATCAAGATATTTCTGGATGTCAAGATATTTCTGGACTTTCTTTGCTTGCGCTTATATTATATATAAATATACTCTAGTATGTATTTATACATACTAGAGTAGTATAAGGATGTTTACTTAGTTAATCGCAATCAGGTAGAAAATTTTCTATAATAAGGAGTAATTCTGCCAAACTTCATTTCCGTAAAACTTTGGGTCTTGACAAGCATATTTTCACGCTTTATACTTGTTTCAGCGAAAGCGAGGTGATAGGCTTGGCAAGACGAGCAGAAGCCTCGGAACGTGATAAGCTGCGCATGATAAGCACCCGGCTCACGGAGAGCCAGATCGCAAGTATGGAAAGCAGCGCAAAGGCATTGGGCATCTCAAAGGTTGATGTTATCCGCATGGGTATCGAGTGGGTAGCATCCTACGTTGAGAACATCAAGGCATAAAAAATAAGCTACCAGCGGAACTTTGGACGGCAACGCTGATAGCTTATCCACATCACGAAACGAGAACCTGCAACCACCGAGGGGGCAGTCTCCCTTTTCGGAATCTATTATACCAAAAAGGGCTGCTCTCCGCAAGAGTTAGGAGCAAAAAACATGAACTTTCCCACAACAACCGAAGAATTTCTGAAAACCATCGCACACGGCAAAGAGCCGACCAGAGAGGACAGAGAGTACGCAGAAGCGCTGGGTAAGCTGTCCGAACTGAATTATCGGGCAGGGTACGAAGCGGGAGCAAACAAAAACAAAGGCTAAGTTTTGTGCAAAACGTAGAAAACGGGAAGATAGTACAGATAGCAGTACTACGGATAGTGTTTCATACCTTGACTTAGCACAAAACATAGTTATACTAATATCGCCAACAATCGAAAGGGGGTGGGCTAATATGAGCAATCCTTATGCTGAGAGATACAATCGCACATTAACTATCAGCTTGACGGAACGCCAGTTCAATCACTTGCAAGACTACTGCATCAAGAACATGGTTTCCTTGTCTTCTGCGCTGCGAGAATCGTTCTTCTTGCTTCATCCGATGCTTAATGAAAAGAAATGATACGCTCGCTAAAGTTTGCCGACCACAGCGAACGTATCATGTAAACCCTGAGAGAAGCATTCTCTCGCCGTTATTATAGCAGAAAATTGCTTCTCTCACAAGTGAAAAGGAGCTTTTTAATGCAACTTTCTTTGTCTGAGAACATCAAAATCTTCAACAACGCCGAGTTTGGCGAAATCCGTGTCATGCTCATTGACGATGACCCTTGGTTTGTTGGCAAGGACATTGCGGTGGCTTTAGGCTACAACAACCCGCAGAAAGCCATCCGTGACCACGTTGATGAACAGGACAGAGGGGTGAACGAAATGGACCCCCCGGTGGTAAGCAGCCTGTTATCATCATCAACGAATCCGGCCTGTACAGTCTGATTTTCAGCAGCAAGCTGGAAAGCGCACAGAGGTTCAAGCACTGGGTCACTCACGATGTCCTACCGTCCATCCGCAAGCATGGGATGTACATGACCGACAACCTGTTGGAGACGGCTATTGCCAACCCGGACTTTGTGATCGGGCTGATTCAGAACATGAAGGCCGAGAAGGAAAAGAGTGCAGCGTTGCAGATGCAGAACAAGCAGCTCTGTGAGAAGAATGAGGAAATGCAGCCCAAGGCGGACTACTTTGATGACCTTGTGGCGTGGAACGTGTCCACCAACTTCCGCTCTACCGCAAAGGAGCTGCGCATCCCTGAACGCCTGTTCATCAAGATGCTTATTTCTGACGGTTACATCTACCGTGGCAAGAGCAAGGGCATCCTGCCGAAAGCGGGCAAAGGTGACGGTCTCTTTGCCGTCAAGGAATACTGCAACCAGAAGAACAAGCACGGTGGCGTACAGACCAGAGTAACGCCGAAAGGCCGCGAGGCATTCCGTCTGCTTTATGCAAGCATCCGTAGAAGCGTATAACAGCCTATAAGAAAAGCCAGTGGTTAGAGAACATCTAGCCGCTGGCTTTTTTTGTTATGCGATTATTGCTCCTATAAAGCTCATTTTGTGATTCCTCCCTTTATTCAACTGGAGTTAGCAAGACTTCCGCGCTAATCGAAAGTTCGATATGGTAGCCGTTTTTAACGGTAACATTCTGCTTTTCGCCAGCTTTTTCAAATTTCAGCACATCACTCACATCGTCAGAATTTGCATCAGACACCACAAATACTGTCGCTTCTTTGTTTTGATTCTCAACTTCGTATGTGCCAGTCGGAACCATGTACCAGATATATTTATAGCCACTCTTGTTCGTTTCTTCTTTTCCATAATCACCAAGAACTTCATCAACTAAAACAATAGAGCCGTTCTCTTTTACGGTTTCTTCCGAAGTAACAGACGGATTTTCAGATTCTATCTTTACAGATGACGCAATGGATGATGTTGGTTTTTCGCTTTCAGAACTAGCCGCAGTATCTGTTTTGTTACGAGGGCTTACTAAATCCATAATAAAAGCCAATACGAACATTACCATAAGGATTTTGAACCACAGCCGCTTATAAGCTGGCTTTGGCGGTGTATTCTCTCCGCCACACTGCGGACAGGTTTTAGCGGTAACGGCTATCCTTGCGCCGCAGTGTTTGCACTTTACGAGTTTTGCCATTTTACAATGCCCCTTTCTTACGGTCAAGTATAGCACAGATTAGACCGGAAGAGGGGCCTTTTTGTATTTTTCGGAATTTTTGGAGACTTGCACAATCAGATAGGTGTCGTTTTGTGAAGGTGGGGGTGGGTGTTGGCGAGAGGAACGCCGAAAACGCCTTTTTTGAATTTTTTCTACGGAGACTATCGACCACCCAACCCCCGGCGCTCCCTGTATACCCCGCCGGTGGAGACCCCAGCCCCCAGCGCAGACCGTTCCAGATGCAGGGCAAACCACGCCACGCACCGGAACACACGCTCGGACGCTGGCACGCTGCACCGGGAGATTAGGACGGCGGCGGGTGCTGGACTGTCTGCGATGTGTCCGGCAAAGTGTACAATTTCGGACATTCAATTTTATCCATATTTATATGGATATATTTTGCTAAAAGCATTGACAATCCATATATATATGGATATAATATAATCAGTCCAGATAAATATGGACTACAACCACAATACACTAAAACAGGAGGACAAAACCATGAAACTAGAATTTAGAACCAAGAACACCGCATACGGCAATGCGCACTATCTGTGCATTGACACCAACGCAAAGACCTTTTCCCGCGTCCCTAACAGCTGGGTATCTAAGGACGTGCCTGTTGTAGCAAAGCGGGACATGGACACTATCAAGGCTCAGGCCATTGCAGACGGATATACGGAGGTTTAAGCCATGAAAGCAAAAAAAACCATGCGGGACATTAAATCCCAGTATCCGACCATTATTCAAATAAGCTATTGCGACGCACAGAATATGTTGTGCATGGACGACCCCGCCGCCTATACCGCTGGCGTGTACGGATGGAACGCCGATATTTACCCGATCGCCTCAGGCGTTGCAATCTGCACCGGGTACCGTCCCTTTGGAAACATCAAGCCCGACCGCGAAACGGTCAGCCGCTACGAAAAGCGGGCGCGGGAAATGCGCCGGGATTTGTGGAACGCTGAGGAGCTGGCGGCGCGCTTGCACAGCTTGCAGATGGAATTTGTTCGGGAGGTGTGCAACGCATGATCACTTTAGACTTTTCCCAGTGGGCCGCCCTCTGGTATGTGGGCGGCATGATCTCCGGCGCACTCGTTATGATCGCATTTCTGAACAGCTAATAAGGAGGGCTAAAAAATGACGATGTTCGAAGAAAAGGTGAACGCATACCGCGAAAACAAGCGGCTCATTGAAGAGCTTGAAGCGATGAGCGACGCTGTAAAGGCCGAAATAATTGACATGATGCACGGTGCGCCGGAAATGGTACAGGGCACAGCAAAGGCCATTTATAAGGATGTGCAAAGTGTCCGACTTGACAGCAAGCTACTCAAGACGCTGCACCCGGATGTATACGCAGAATGCAGCAGCAAGACCAGCTACAAGCGTTTTAGCGTGGTTTGATGGGGGTATCAATATGTGTTTGGTTGTTATTAATGGCCGCGTTGCTGCTGAGTGTAGCGCAACCACAAAAGGCGCTTTTTGTCATTTTGGCGTCTGGTATACTTACGATTGGGAGGCAATCACAAAATGATATTATCTTGTGTCCTGTTTTTCTTCTGGTTTTTCAGCGCACTCTTTAAGGTGTCCAAATAAAAAGCGTTCCACCCGGTCAGAAATGGCCGGGATTTTCTTTTGCCTTGCATCTGCTGAAGGTGCAGGGCTTTTGTTTTGCCCTGCTACAATACAGCCCGCATACAAACGTTTACAGCGCGTTTTGTGCCGTTAATGCAACTATACCGCACACTGCGCAAAACAGCGCACAGGGCTTTACAGGGGCGTTTCCGGCCATTCGCTTGTTTTGCCGCCGTTGTGTAGCGGGTGCATCTGCCTATACTGCACCGGCTGCGCCACGTTGGAGCGTATCACAGCGCCGTAACACCTCCAGCACATACCAAATACCAGCGCCACACCGGACGCTGTACAGCTCAGCGCAGACCGCAGATCATACCAACCTGACAGGGTCTCGATGCTTCCCACGCCCAGCGGCTTGCAATCTGGCACCGGTCAACAGTCAGGGCGCACCGGGTCAGTCTGGCACCCCACACCCGGCTGGGCAGTCCAGCAGCAGGGGGAACGCGGCGGGCGGCGCGGAACCATTGGCGGCTACCGCCGCAACTCTTTTCGGGCTTTCGCCCGATAGCCAATAGAGGTCAGCAATAGTCGCAGCGTTCCGGCTGGAATAGTCGTAACAGCTTCTGGAATAGTCGTAGTCAATAGTCGTAATTTCTCCAATAAAATAGTCGTGGAATAGTCGTAAAGTCATCAGATGATTAGCTTTTGAAAGTCCTATATATCGTATAGTAACGAACAGTCCACCGATAGTTGCATAGTAATAGTCGTAGCGTTTTCTTACGAGTCTTCGTCAAATAGTCGTGTATTTTTTGTGTGAAATAGTCGTTTGCCTTTTAGGAAAAAAGAGGTGCGATAGTCGCTAAGTCGTCCGACCACTCCCAAAATCACCTCTCGTTCCAATTTCGCATAATATATTCCTCCTCTAGTTATATCAATTTCGTATAATAACCGTACTTATTATAATATACAGATATAGTTACTCCCGATAATCACTGATTATTTCGTATAATAACTCGTACCATCCAATTCGGTCTGTTCCTGCTCGATTTAATTCCCAGTAACGCACTATGGTATTATATTCAATTCATAGTATTATGCTAGGAATGGTCAATGCAACATTTATACATATTCAACCGACCACAAAATGGAGCCAATTTTCCATGTGAAATAGTCGTAGACCATCCACCAGTCCGAACCTCACGCCAGTTTTCGCCTATGGTCTGCTCTGTTGGCTAACGGTGTAGCTTTTGGAGATAGAGGGTTGTAGGGGGGAAGAACCTTTACAGGCGATTGAACTCTGGCTTACTGTACTGCTGCTTCTCCTGCTCCTTGTCAATCCACATATCAGCAAAGGCCTTCCAGTTGGTGATAGGCTTTCCGGTCTTGGTCATCCAACCTGTTCCCTTATAGTAGTTCATGAACCTGCTGGCAAGCCTGTTCTCACATCCAGCATCCAAAAAATACTCGCTCACATCCTCGAAGTCCGGCGTGATGGCGTTCCTATCGGGCGGGTCGCCCGCTTTCTTAATAACTTTTTTTCTTTTCTTTTCTTCTATATTAAGGAGGTGAACGATTGTTCCCCTCACAGGTGAAGTATCGTTCCCCTCAGAGGTGAATGATTGTTCACCTCCCTTTTCGCTCTTTGACGATTCTTCCGGCACTTTGACGTATATCTTATCGGGCTTGTTCTTCCCTTCACGCTTGCGCTCGATCAACCCGGCTTCTTCCAGCTCTTTCAGAGACTTCTTGACCCATCGCTCCGTGAATCCAGTATCAGCAGCAAGGTCTTTAATGGGATACACGATGTATACTCGCCCTAGTTGATCGGCAAACTTTCCGCTTCTGCTTGCCCTCTGTGACGACCTTGCACGATTGAACAGGTAAACGTAAACAACTTTCTCTGTTGGGCTAACGTCAATAGTCGAGAGGAATCGAGGGTAGACCATGTACCCATTGACCTTTGTATCGGCTGTCATGTATTCCATTTTCTCCTCCTGCAATAGTTGTAGACCTCTACAATGCGCTCACAGCCCCGCAGAGCCGTGCCAAGGCCGTTTTCTATATTCAATCGATAAGTTTGCTGTCTGACGCTAAAAGCGTTTGTAGGGCTTCTGTGCGCGTATATGCAAAAGGCTGCCATTGCTGACAGCCCATGTGCTCAATCCATCCAAGTATACTCTTGAAACCGTTGGATTTGCTTGTTAAACGTAATGGGAAGGTCGCCTATCTCACCCTCCTTGTTCTTGCTCAGCCGGAACAGATACTTGTCGGGGTTATCGCCGGACAGAAGAATGATTGCATCTGCGTCCTGTTCAATCTGTCCGCTCTCTCGCAAGTCGGAGTTAGTAGGCGTTGCTCCGGGTTTGGATGGGTTTCGATTGAGCTGTGCCAGTGCCACCACGACAATGCCTGTGATCTGTGCCAGTTCGTGTAAGGCAATGGATATGGCTGTAATGGCGGCATATCTGTCCTTTGCGCCTGTTTCGTGGATGAGTTGAAGATAGTCTACGAAGATGACCTGAGCCTTTTTGCGGAGCGCCTGAGCCTTCATCCACGCCACGTTCTTTCCGGCAGCGGAGCGAATATATAAGGGCATCTTCATGTTTTTTGCTTGTCCGTCAATCTCATTCAAGCTGACCGCCTTATTTTTCACCGTGTCCAGAGGACAGTATATTTGATTAGCCATCAGACGTGCGCCCAGCTTGCGTTTGCTGGTTTCTAGGCTGAAATAGTACACGGTGTAGTTTTGCTTTGCCATGCTTGCTGCTATTTGCAGGGACAGGGCTGTCTTGCCCGCAGACGGTCTGCCGCCGATGATGATGAAATCACCCGGTGAGATGTGCAGCGCTTCATCCAGACGCTCTAGGCCTGTCTTGATGTACACAGGCTTCTCGTCCATGTGAAGTACATAGTCGTTCAGCACATCCTCGTATGTCCACGCATCTTCTTCCTCAGCTTTCAGGCTCATTGCTTCGCCCATCTGCTGGTAAATGTCTGATAAATCAGAATAGTCGGTAAGCTCGCTGGTCATCTGAAATGCCAGACCTTGCACACGAGTGAGTGCAGCTTGTTCTCTGATAAGCTGTGCCCAACGCTGCATCTGCTCCCGGTCAATTCGTACACACTCTGATTCACAGGTTTGTACACACGCCAAGAGCGTCTGCGCTACGTCTGGATGCTGCGTGTTTATCTCGACTATATCTATCTTACCCCTAGCCGTCCAATAGCCCTGAACAGCTGCAAAAGCGTCTCTCAGCTCAGGTCTGAACAAGTCAAGTTCAAGGTCTGGTATGATTTCATCCACAACGCCCGGCTTGCAGAGCATCAGCGCACCGATAAATACCGTTTGAACGTCCATTGTCATAGTCTAGGAAACTCCATCTCCGTACTTTGCTCGTACTGGTCATCCTGTTTCAACGCGTAAATGTCCTGCCATCCAGCGTAGATGCTCTGGTCGAGAATAGCTTTCCAGTCATGCCGATCAAACTTTTCCAGCTTGTTGCAGAGCATCTGTTTTGCCCGGTCTGTCATAGGCTTTTTGATTCTTGTACGCATCTGTGCAAACTCTCGCAGGGATTCCAACAGGGCTTTATCGCCATGAGCAAAGTCGTAGAAGATGTCAGGTTTCTTCTTGACCGCGCTTTCCGGCAAGGTCTTGACGTTCATTTGACTGTCAGTTGATACAATGGGTTCATCGTCATCTGACTTTGAACTCATAGATGAACTGGCTTTCATCTCATTTATGACATGAGGATGAGCTGACTTTCGTGTAGACCATCCTTTTGACGCAATATCGCTTCTTTTTGATTCTTCATCGAGCAGATGTTTAATCAAAATGAAACAAGATTCTGCTTTTTTTGAGTTCAAAGTTGCGTCTTTTCCTTCAAAAACGTATGCGCAGATTGCATCGTATAGTTCCAGCTTCTCTTTACTTTTGAGTGTGGAGATGGCTTCAAAGTAGTATCGTTGGAATGTAAAGCTGTCTCGTTTTTTGTCCATGCTCAGTCCTCTTTGTAGCGTTTGTTCCATGCTTCGATGGCTTTTTCCTTGCCAAATGTTACAGAAGTGCTCACCCCGCATTTTCCGCAGACCACCCAACTAGCCATGTTAATGTCAAGTGGATGAAGCACTTTTACAGTCGGCGGTTTCGCACCGCAAAACGGACATCTCTTGAGTTCTGTCATTTTCTAAACCCTTCTCTTGTTCTCATGATTCTCTTATGCGCCTTGACAGGCCTTGCGCCTTTGCCGTATGCTGGGCGGATATGTTTTGCCTTGATGTATCCGCAAGGTGGTTTCGGCCCGAAATCAAAAAGGCTCAAGTCCATAATGATGATGCCAAACTTTTTGTTTGTCATGTTTACCGCTCCTTACGCATACCATTTCGGTGCTTCGTTAAAGATTTCCACACCTTCTGTAAAGCCAAGCCTATCTAAAGTTTCGCACATAATGCCATCCATCACGCCATGCACACGCTCCTCATCATCTCCGTATGCTCTGTACGCTTCTCGCATGGCAGCCGTAAACAAGTCAATCATATCTTGCGTAACAACGATATTGTTTTCCATAAGCCCTCCTATACCATCGGAAACGTCATTCAATGAGTCACAGGACACTGAATGTTCGGGTCAATAGTCGGTGTTGCATCAATAGCATCTAGCACCTCATCATAGAAAGCTCCTCCATCGGGATTCGAAAACGAACTAGCTCTGTCTGCGTCCAAAGCGCATTTTTCAATCTTCTGGCGCAGCGCATCTGCATCAATCGGTCTCATATCTGTCAACCCTCCGGCGCATAAATGCGCATCCAATGTGTGACCGTCACGTTATCCGGCAGTCTCTCGCCTATCTCATCCCAGAACTGACCGTCTGCGTAACAGCCAAGAAAGTACGATGTCGGCGAAAATCCTTGCAACATTTTTCCATCTTTATCACGCCACGTTGTCTTGGTCGCAAGCAACAAAGGCTGCGTCCGCTCTCGTGGCGGATCGTTTGCTGGATGCCAAAGTGTGTTAGCCATGTGCGTTCTCCATTTTCGCTCCACAAGAGGGACAATAGTCCCAACGTGTGTGATGATTTTTTGTGTGGCATCTGCTGCACTCGAACTTTGTAAATGTATCGTCCTGTACAATCCATTCAGCGGTAAGCTCTAAGGCTGTCGGGGCATCTTCCACAACGTCAATGGCATCGCCAATACCGCAAGCACGGCATCTAACTCCATTGTAGTTCTCGCATCCATCGCAAATATGCTTCTTGATTCTTTCAATAAGTGCGTTTCGTTCAAGGTATTCTGGATAATTAGCCATTGTCTTTCACCTCGATTGTTGGCGCAGTGTCGATGTAGTCAAGCACATCATCCAGCACATAACACGTTGTAGCATTTTCAATATCCCGGTAATAATTCGATTCTTCCTCTTGAATCCATTCCTCTATGCGCTTGCGTAGTGCATTAGCATCAATCGGTCGTCTGGCTTCCATCGCCATTTCTCCTCTCAATCTCATTGCAAACCGCCTTGTAAAACGCATCCCACGTCTCGCAATCACAGGAATAGCCAAAGTCGAATCCTGTCCGCTCGTGCTCTGAAATGTCACGTTCAAAGTAATCAAGCGTCCTGTCGGTCAGCTCCGGCAGAAGCGGCATGATGTATCCGCAGATAAGGCTAATCATATATGACCGTCTGCCCAAGCAGTAGCGGACAGCGCAGTTGCAGACCGCTCCGAAATCGTCATTGGCAGGGTCTACCATGCCTTTAGAAACATCTGGCCTTAAATCATCAACGCTGCATTTAAGGGCTTCTGCAAATTTTGCCAGCCGCGTTTCTTTCTTTACGCCACGCTTTTGCTTTTCAACGGCACTGACGTACGCGCCGGTTGTTCCGATAATACTTGCAACATCTTTCTGCGTGATGCCAAGTTCAAGTCTGCGCTTTCTGATTTTCTCCCCTGTTGTCATTTTTATACCCCCGCCTTGTACATCGTATATAAGACCACAAATCCAATCAAAAAAATAAAAACGTGGAGAATTGCATTCGCAAGAACCTTTATTTTTTCATCGGAAATTTCGTTCAAAAATAAATCCCATATTAAAATTTTTTCAATGAGATATGCTATTCCACATATAAATGTTCCGACTAAAAAAGATGCCAAAACCACAATCAGTCCGTTTCCAATGTTATCCATTATCTTTTCTCTCCCATTCCTTGCATCCACGTTCGTCCCACACGAAGTCTGCAACGTGTTCTGACTGGTCGTTCATGCACACGCCCTCTGGCTCTGCGTACCATTTGCAAGAGCCACAGGACGGCTCAGATTTGTTTTTGCAGGATTCTGCCGCGCATCGGATAGCCTTGCCAGCAGAGAACTGTTTAATGCCCATGCAAGAGCAATGTTCAGTAGTGCAGTAGAAATTCATTTCTCTATCTCCTTCCATCCGATAAACTCGCATAAGCCAACAGTGTTATTGTCACAACGATGAATGAGGACTTTATCACTTATTTTAAATTTTGTGATAAATCCAATTTTGCTTTCTTCCATTTCGTTTTCAAACATCCAATCAACGATGTCTTTATCGATTCTGACATCGCCTTCGTCTGCCATGGTTGCAAAGCACTGTTTGCACCTGTAAAGAGCGCACTTTTTCATTCTCTCTGCCCTCTCTTTCTCCTTCTGTTGGCGTTGAACCGCCCGATCACTCGCTTATATTCTGCATAGCACTCCGGGCACAGGTCGCCTGTGTCCCTGCGCCACGCCCAGTCCTTGAAGTATTCGTCAGGGTTCATCATCCTGCCGCCAAGAACCGCTCCGCAGCGGTCACATACTCGCTTGTGGTAGATTCCTCTGTCAGTTTGCATTAGTTGTCACCTCAAACCCTGTCCAAACAATTTGATTTCGGGCAATCGGAACAGTCTCCTGTGCATTTTACGGCTTTATCCCGATATTCTTCCTTGTAATATTCGTCCCAGAATGCCCTTTTCTTTTCACGGTCTCGCAGATATGTGTCGAAGTCTCCACGACAACGCCTGTATTCCAAAAATTCCTTTCCCCTTTTTCCAAGAGTTCTATATAAATAGTAGGCTTTTGAAATCATATCAAACGTAAGTTTCAAAAAGAAACTAGCAGCAAAGAGCATACCAGCGCATCCGGCAACGCAGAATGATACATCCTTTGCGGTTTCGTAGATATTAGCAAGCATTAGTCATCCTCCCCAACATCCTTAAACAGGATTTCTTTGTCGGCTTTCCAGTCTTTGATTTTGCACGGAATGTCCGTGCCGGGCACAGTCTTTTTCAGCCCATCCATCTGCCAGACGTTCCATGAGATGATAGCAGCCATCTCGCGAACTTTCCCAGCGTCAGGCTCTATGCCAAACAGCCACTTAAAGTTCTCTCGCCATGTCATGAGCATATTTGCTCTTGCAAGCAACAGGCTGTCACCCTGCCACTCATAGCCGTATGTAGTCGTCACTGCGTCCTCTGCCACATCGTGCCATGTCCAGACATTCCAATCAAACCAGTTGTTTACACATTTCAGTTTGCGGTCAAATAGTCCTTTCCGTTTTGGTACTGGAATCTTTTTGCCTGTTACCGTGTCGTATCGGTTCACAAGGAATGGTGCTTCTCCGCAGGTGATTTCAAGGACTGTCGAATGGATGTACTTGATAGGCTCTTTCTTCATATCGGGCATCGCACCGTTTTCTTTGCCCATGTCTATCATCTTTTCGCAGACCCAAGAAGGAGTGAAAACCTCTGCTTTTGCTTTGGTTCTTTGCTTCTGCTCATCCAGACGCTTGAGAACTCGTGGCACTGGCGGGCACTTCTTGATTTGCTCTAACGTGATTTCATCCGCAAAGCCTGCGCCTAGTTCAGGCGGTGGCTCTGTCGCCCATATGATGTTTTTTCCGGTAGTACGGTCTTTAAGCAAGATAAACAGCACCGTTGAAAGAATCGGGTCGGAGAAGTCAACCAACCGTTGTTTCATTTTTCGCCACCTCTCTGTACTCCACGTCAATCCCTTTCGGCAAAGCCGTCTGGTACTTCTGAGCCAACTGCTCTGCGCTCTGGGCATCACCCAACGGCTGTTCAGGCGGCGCAACGGTGACTTCCACGTTGTCACGCATACCAAAGTAGTTCTTGGCTCGGAAAATCCACTCTGCCGGGTTCTCCTGACCATACATACCGTTGTACGCCCACATGGACTGCATTTGCAGAATCAGCTTCAGGATGTATTTCTGCTGCAAGCTGTCATCACGGCGTTTCCCCGCCATAATTTGCTTCAGGCTCACCCATTCGATGCCCAGCACCAGCGCAATCCATTCCACCACAGGGGAAATTCTGGCTTCGATGCAAGCGTCAAAAAAGAAGTCAAGACGTTGCTGCACTTCAATCGGGTTGTTCATGTCCACGCTCGGAAGGTCGCCAAAATACTTTGCTGCAATCATGCCGATGACCTTCTTGTCCTCTTCATCACCGATTCTTGATTGCAAATCGCCCGTGTTCAGCATCTTAGACCTCGTAATTGCTAACTCCTGCTGTTCTTTCACTTTTTTACTCACCTGTGAGCGGATAGATTTCCGCTTGTTAAGCATCTGTTGTTTCTTCTTCTCTCGCTCTTTCTCACGCTTCGCAGCGGCTTCTTCTTTCGCCTTTTGCGCCCGCTTCTCACGCTTTTTCTTTTCAGCTTCGGTCAACGGCGGTCTGCCACGACCGCGCTTCGGGGGTGTTGCCAAGAGTTATCACCTCTTCATCTTCGTTTCGATGTTGTCTAGCTTCCGTGCAATCCACCAGACGGAACAGCAGTTGTCCAACTGCCGCCACCATGCGCACTTTTCTTTCTCGCATACGCACCGCCCAAGCGGATTGCTGGTCATTTTCATCGGGCAGTAAAGTTCGTTGTCCATTAGTACTCCTTTTCGATATGAACCCTTGCAACGCCGACCATCGCATCATCGGAGCAGCTCATAATCCTGCCGTGACGGAGCGACACGCAGTTATATATAGTGCCGCCGCAAAAGATGGGGCTGCACGTAATCTCGCTTGTCTTCATACAAAGCTCGCTATTGTAGTAAAACGGCTCTCCTTCCTTGAGCGAATCAAAACGAACTTTCTGTTTGCCATGCTCTCCACGAATTTCCATTTTTACCTCCCAAGAAACACAAACGCCCACTTCATCCATTCGGGAATGTCTGCGGAAAACAAGCCCTTATACATAAAGATGGAAAGTACGATAGACGAAACCGCCACGACTGCAATAAAAGCGATTACAACGCCTTGCAGAATCGCAAACTTTCTACGGCTTCTTTCCATCCTCTTTTCAATGTCATATCTGTTCATGTTTTTACCTACGCCCCATCACAACAGCCGTACAAACGGCCATACACACGTTGATGAACAGCC
>OIIF01000173.1_pt1 | contig 23080 bp, 26 predicted proteins | sample 1583181 | NCBI WGS metagenome assembly OIIF01 (sample SAMN02675044, study PRJEB24791) | human gut metagenome, SKBSTL002 | isolation source: stool | host: Homo sapiens | place: USA
TGAAAGATTTCCCATGATACCGCTGATGATCATGCTCTTGAGCCAATCTGTGATCTGTTCAAGGATACTCTGCATGAGCCGCCTCCTTCCTTACGCAAACACGCCGAACAGCTTCGCCATCCGGGACAGAAGCATAAACAGCTGTGAGAAAAGAGACAGTGCCGATGCAGTTGTAGTAAGAAACGCCATTGTGCCTCTCGGAAAGGATTCAAAGTGCCACTAAATTTTCCCGTGCAGGCATCTGTCCCGCCGCTCTCAGGCGTATTCCAGCAGTGCATTGCACGCCGGACAAAGCGCCTCGCCCCTTGTCCCATGCACGCCACAACAATACCGGCGCACCATGAGGGTAACGGTTTCGATCTCCTTTTCCTTGTTTAAGTTCTGAAGTCCTTTCTGTTTTATACACAGTTAGTCTCCTCTAACCGCCTGGTGGAAGAAAAGGCAGGCCACCTGTATGTAGTCTGCCTTTTGCCTGATGCGAAATCCCGCAGACACGCGGGGCTTACAGCACCAGCGAGGGCGCGGTGTAGACCCGTGCCTTCAGCTCGCTGTTTAGCATATACAGCCCCTTGCTGTCACCGCCGAACAGATCCATCTTGGTAATGAGGTCAGCGGCGTTCTTCTCCTCCTCGCCCTGTTCCTTGATGAACCAGTCCAGCATCTGCATGGTGCGGAAGTCCCTGACCTCGTATGCGGCGGCGTAGATGGCATTGATGCTGGCGGTGACCAGCATCTCGTGTTCCAGTGCTCTTTTCAGCGGGGCCATGTGGTCGCCTCGTTCCCACTCCGGCTTTGCGATAGCCTCAAAGGTGACGCCCTCGCCGTTATTCTGCAAATACTGACAAAACAGCATGGCGTGATCCCGTTCCTCCTGCGCCTGTACCCGGTACCAGTTCTCAAAGCCGTCCAGTCCGACGGCGGCGTAGTAGTTGGCAAAGTCCAGATACAGATAGGCGGAGTAGAACTCCTTATTGATCTGCTCGTTGAGCAGAAGAGATACGTTAGCGTTCATGATACTTCTCCTCCATAAGATTGTCTTTTCCTGCTCCCGGCATGGGGGCAGATATACCATACCCAGAGCGATGCTGGGATGCTCCCTTTTCAGCTCCAGGAACACCTGCTCCGCCTTGGGATGCTGCTGCAGCTCCGTTACGGCGGTCAATATCTCCTCTGCGTATTTTGGCATACCGCCAACTCTCCAAATGCAAGAGTGAATCTTATTATTTTGCTTTTATTATACCTATATTTTTTTCTCTGTCAACAACCACAAAGGGCTTGTGCTCCAAAAGCTGCCTCGAAGCCGATTTTCTCAAATTATGTGACGCCGTCACAGTAAAACCGCTTGTCACGCGGTAATACTACGCATAAAAGCACAGCCGCAGAGTACATCTGTGGCTGTGCTTTGTGTTCAGTTGCTCACTGTTGTGTGGACTGGATATGGAGAGACAACATATCTCCCGATCTTACATGGGTTATCTTATCTGCCATCACTTTGGCAGTTTGCCTTGCAGATATGTCGGCATCCCCACTGCGGTCGTATCCGGCCTGACCTTAAACATGGCTTTTTCAATCTACCTCCCTTATCGGTTTTCCGCGATATATTTCTCCGCCATGTGGACTGCCACCGCGCCGTCCGCCACGGCGGTGACCACCTGACGGAGGGGCTTCGTCCGCACGTCGCCCACGGCGTAAACGCCGGGAATACTGGTTTCCGTGGTCTCTCCGGCCACGATATAGCCGCCGCCGTCCAGCTCCAGTTGACCCACCGCCAGCGCCGTGGCGGGCTGTCGGCCCACGCTGACAAATACGCCGTCGCAGTCCACCACGCTTTCCTCACCGGTGACGGTGTCCCGCAGGCGGACGCCGGTCAGCCTGTCCCCGGAAAGCAGCGCGGAAACGACACTGTTCCAACGGAATTCCACGTTTTCGGCCTGTGCCAGCGGCTCGTGATAGATCTTGGTGGCCCGCAGGGTGTCTCTGCGGTGGACGAGGATCACTTTTTTCGCCACGCGGCTGAGAAGGAGGGCATCTGCCGCGGCGGAATTGCCGCCGCCCACCACGACCACCGTTTTGCCCTTGTAAAACATCCCGTCGCAGGCGGCGCAGTAGGCCACGCCCCGGCCCACCAGTTCCGACTCTCTGGCCACGCCCAGCGTTCTGGGGTCCGCACCGGTGGCCAGCACCACGGTCTTCCCCAGGAAGATCCCCTCGCTGGTCTCCACGAGCTTGGGAACCGCCGTCAGATCCATGCGGAGGACTTCTGCGTATTCGCTGCGTGCCCCGAAGCGCTCCGCCTGCTTTTGCATCTTCTCCGCCAGAGAGAAGCCGTCGATCCCATCCTCAAAGCCGGGATAGTTGTCGATCTGCTCGGTCAGGGCCATCTGCCCACCGGCGGACAGTTTTTCCAGCACGATGGTGTCCAGCCCCGCCCGTGCCGCGTACAGGGCGGCGGTGTAGCCGCCCGGTCCGCCGCCCACCACGAGCATATCATAAACATGATTGTTGTTCATATCTGAACCCTCCGTTATTTCGCCAAGGCTTCCTGAATGAAACGGTCGATTTCTGCCTTTGAGCCGGGCGCGATGATGGAATCCACGGCCTTTCCGTTCCGGTACAGCACCAGAGTTGGGATGTCCTCGATCCCCTCGGCCCCCGCCAGCCGCGGCTCCTCGTCAATGTTGATCTTGCCGACGGCGAGGCTGTCCGCGTATTCCTCTCCGATCTTCTCATACGCGGGGCCGATCCTCCGGCAGTAGCCGCACCAGGGCGCCCAGAAATCCACCAAAACGGGCTTTTCCTCCCGGATCGCCTGCTCAAACTGCTCCTGATTCATGTTCATAGCTGCCATATCTGCCAGCTCCTTTCCTTTGTTTGGGTATTCTCAAGACTCCGGTCTCGCCCCACACCACATCGTGACCTCAACCTGAGATGACGGTACTCTGCCCTTGGGACATAAAGCAGATGAGTAAGACCATCATCTGTACGAAAATAGCTGCGGTTTATTGCAGCTTATTCTGCGCAGAGCTCAGCCACCAGAGCGTCCATCTGCGCTTCGCTGGTTTGGTTCAATGCACCACGCAGAGACACTACCGTTTCGTAAAGGTGGATATCCTTCATCTCCTCCAATTTGGTGCGCATCAGCCGCGCGGCAGCAGGTGCCCAAGAGCCGTCTTCAATAAGGCCAACCCGGCGGTTTCGGAATCCCTTTGTCCGTAAATGTTCCAAAAACTCCCTCATGGGCGGAAACAGTTCTCCGTCATAGGTGGAGCTGGCTAAAACCAACTTCCCGCAGTAGAACGCACTGGCAACAGCGTAGGAAAGATCTGTCACAGTGAGATCACAGATGTTGACCTGTACGCCTTTTTTCTCTAATTTACCCTTGAGGGTCTTCGCCGCATGGGCAGTATTTCCATGGATGGATGCGTGAGCGATCAGGATGCCCTCCGGTTCTTCCGGTTTCCATTGTGACCAGAGATCATAGAGCCGCAGGTACTCCCCCAAGTCTTCTGTGAGCATGGGGCCATGGAGCGGGCAGATCGTTTTGATCTCCAGCGCGGAGATTTTTTTCAGCAGAGCCTGCACCTGTGCGCCATATTTCCCGATAATATTGTAATAATACCGTCGGGCCTGCGGCACCCAGGGGGCACGGGCAGTCCGTTCCAGTGAGCCAAAGCGTCCGAAGGCATCCGCCGAGAACAGGATTTTTTCCGTTTCCTCATACGCCGTCATCACCTCCGGCCAGTGTACCATCGGCGCCAGCAGAAAGCGCAGCCGGTGCAAGCCCAAGGAAAGCGTATCTCTTTCGCCAACCTCCAGCATACGGTCTTCCGACAATGCACCTGTGCCGAAGAACTGCTTGATCAGGGTAAATGTTTTCGCGTTTCCCACGATCTTCATCTCCGGGTACTTTTGTGCCAGCCGCATGAGGCTGCCGGAATGATCCGGCTCCATGTGTGTGACCACAAGATAGTCGGGGCTGCGCCCCTCCAACACCCGCGCCACATTGGAAAGCCATTCTTCCGCTGCCCGTGCGTCCACGCTGTCCATCACGGCAATCTTCTCATCCAGAATGACATAGGAGTTGTAGCTCACTCCCATAGGCTGGACGGAGTACTGGTTTTCAAAGAGTGCCAATGTGTTATCATCCACCCCTACATAGCGGATGGCATCTGTTACCGTTTGGATAGCCATATAAAAAATACCTCCTATTTTCCTTACTCAGACTCTGACTGATAGGTTCTTCTTTTCTAATGGAACATACGCTTAACCGCAGATCGACGGTCGCGCATTTTACCGTTGCCTTGCTTCCCCCAGAGTCGTTACATGTGGTACACCGCAGCGGAGCGAAGTCCTTCCGGCAGGCCGTCGGGCGCAGCAGGTGAAAGTTCCCAGCGTACCTGCCCCACCCACTGGGAGGCGACGGCGGAGAAGTGGAGCATGACAATACCGAGATCCAATGCGGCATCCAAATTATCGGTGTAGGCATCCTCCTGCTGCACCAAATAGATGCTGTGATCCTGCACAAGGAAGCCATAGGGCTGACGGTTGAGATAGCTGGGGGAGAGCGAAGCGGCGTAGAAGGACTGCCAGAGCATATCGTCGTAGAAGTCCATCATCTCGTCAAGCCCAGACTTGTTGCTCCAGCTCCCCATGTGAACCAAATCGTGCACGCCCTTTTTGGGCGCGTAGTACTGCTGCTCGGCCCGCACATCGATCTGAGACATACTTAGGATATTCAGCCGCAGCTTTTTTGCGGTCTTTTCCCCGTAGCCAAAGGCAACGATTGCCGCCACCTCTAACGGGGTGGCGAGAGACAGTGCCTTTTTGATTTTGTCGCTGTCGGTGAAGGTCATCCAGCAGGTGTCGATGTCCAACTCAGTCAGCTTGAGGACGAGATCTTCCATCATGTAGCCGGCGTTGATGGCCGCATAGGAATGCGGGGCAGACATAAGGAGCAGGTAATGCGGTGCTCCGATGAGAAATTGATTATAGCCCGCTGAGCTCTCCAGTGCCGGCTGTGCATCCTTGTCCAAGACGATCAACTCCGTTGCAATCTCCGGGACAAGACGGGGGCAGCTCTTTTCATAGTAGGATCGGAGCTGGCCGATAGCCTCGCTCGGAACTTCCTTTTCGCGGAATGCGCGAACGGATCTGCGATTTTGAATCATAGCGCTGTAATTCATAGTAGTATCTCCTATTCTGATGTCTTTGGTTTTCTTATAAATCGTCTATCAGTGCGGTGCTCTTGGCGTAGGCGGTACTGCGTGCCTCAAAGAAATCGGTCTTGACCATGTTGGCGTCGGCGTACTGGCTGACCCATTCCATGCTCTCCGGTTCGCTCTCAAAGCCTGGATACAATGCGGGATAGCCAAGGCTCGTCCAGCGGAGGTTGCCGAGATAGCGGATGTAATCGCTGATCATCTGCCGGTTCAGCCCCGGGATGTCGTCGCCGATCACATAATGCCCCCATGCGATCTCCTGCTCCACGCCCTCACGCATCATCTCGCGCAGCGCTTGTACGCTCTCGGCGGTGAACAACTCCGGCTGCTCCTTTTGCAGCTCCGTGATGATATTGCGGAACAGCCACAAGTGCGTGTTCTCATCGCGGTTTATGTAGCGAATCTCCTGCGCCGAGCCGGGCATCTTCCCGTTTCGGGAGAGATTGTAGAAGAACATAAAGCCGCTGTAAAAATAGATGCCCTCCAAAATATAGTTTGCCATCATCACGCGCAGCAGCGTGGGAGCGTCCTTCCGCTCCTGAAACTCGTTGTAGCAGTCCCCAATGAAGGTGTTGCGGCGCAGCAGATGCTCGTCCGTTTTCCATTGGTAGAGGATGTCATTGCGCTCCACGGGGGAACAGATGGTGTCGAGCATATAGCTGTAGCTCTGTGAGTGGACACACTCCTGAAACGCCTGAATGGACAGGCAGAGATTGACCTCGTTGGCGGTAATGTAGGCGCCGATATTAGGCAGGTTCGCTGTCTGAATGGAATCCAAAAAGACAAGAAAACTCAGAATTTTATCGTAGGCGCTGCGCTCGGCTGACAGCAGGCGGGGATAGTCCTTCACATCCTGCGAGAGATTGATCTCCTCAGGGATCCAAAAGTTGTTCATGGCCTGCCGGTACCAGTCGCTGACCCAAGCGTACTTCATATTGTTGAAGTCATTGAGGTTGGTGGTATTGCCGCCGATCATGCGCCGCAGGCGCACATCAGGGTCGCCCTCCGGGTTAAAGAGGGGCTTTTTCTTCAGTTCCGTCATGCTATCCTCCTTATGACGAGCAGCTTTCGCAGGCCTCGACCTCAAGGGCCTTGCTGCGGACATAGTAAATGGTCTTGACGCCGGCCCTCCACGCCTCCAAATACAGTCTGAGCACCTGACGCATGGAATAGTCGTTGGTGATATAGAGATTCATGCTCTGCGCCTGGTCAATATGTCTCTGGCGAAGGCCCGCGGCGCGTACCGACCAGCTTTGGTCGATCAGATGCGCTGCCTTATAGTACCACCATGTGTCCATAGAAAGCTCCGGAGCAACGCGGGGCAGCATGCTGCCCTTTTTTTCCTCTAAAAAGAATTTCTTCATAATTGGATCTATGCCCGCCGACGTGCCGGAGAGGATAGATGTGCTGGAGGTCGGTGCGACCGCCAGCAGATAGGCGTTGCGCATTCCCTGCACCGCCACCGTTTTCGCAAGCGCCCGCCACTTTTCGGAGGTATAACCCCGCTTTTCAAAATACGCGCCCGTCTGCCAGTCGCTGCCCTCAAAGAGCGCGTAACGACCCTTTTCCCGTGCCAGTGCTGTGTCCGCCTTGACGGCGGCGTAGTTGATGAGCTCGAACACTGCGTCGGTGAAGGCAAGGTGCTCATCGCTCTCCCAGTGGATGCCGCGCTTTGCCAGCATGTGGTGGTAGCCGCTGACGCCCAGGCCGATGCTGCGGTACTTCTGATTGGTAAGCCGCGCGTATTCCAACGGGTAGAAGTTGAGGTCGATCACATTATCCAGTGCGCGGATGGCCGTTTCCACCGTGCGTTCCATATAGGCCTCGTCCTCCACCGGCAGATTACCGAGAGACAGACTCGCTAGGTTGCAGACCACAAACTCACCTGGGCGTGTGGCCGTCACCACTATTGTGTCGCCGTTCTCCGTGTGCACCTCAGTGCTGATGTGCTCGATGGGTGCCATGTTCTGCGCGATCTCCGTACAGAGATTGGAGCAATAGATCATTCCCGTGTGGCCGTTTGGGTTCATATGATTTACACTGTCTCGATTGAAAGCGAAGGGCGTGCCGGTCTCCACTGCCGAGCGAAGCACCAGCCGCACGATGTCCTTGACGGTGACGCTGCGCTTTTCGATGCGCGGGTCATTGACGCAGTCCAGATACCGCTTCTCCCATTCTGTACCCCAGTAATCCTCCAGTGCGTAGCCCTTGACCGTGAGGATCTCATGCGGACACATGAGATGCCACGGCGCGTCTATGTTCTCCTCCGCCAGTCGCCAGAAGAGATCCGGATAGCACACGGCGGGAAACACATCATGTGCCTTCATGCGGTCGTCGCCGTTGTTGGTGCGCAGTTGAAGGAATTCCGGCAGATCCCGGTGCCATGCGTCTAAGTAAACCGCCACAGCGCCCTGCCGCATCCCCAACTGATCCACCGCCACGGCGGTGTCGTTGACCAGCCGGATCCAGCGGATAACACCGCCCGCCGCCCCTTGAAAGCCGCGGATGGTGCTGCCTGCAGCGCGCACCTTACCGAAGTACATCCCCATTCCACCGCCGAATTTAGAGACCTTTGCGAAGTTGTCCAGCGAGCGGTAGATGCCGTCCAGACTGTCCGGCACAGTGTCCACAAAGCAGCTTGAAAGCTGATGGTAGGGCTTTCGTGCGTTGGACATGGTAGGTGTCGCCATCGTGACCTCCATACGGCTGAGCATATCGTAAAAGCGTTTTACCCACCCCATGCGGTCAGAGCCTTCGTTCATAGCAAGATGCAGCGCGATACCCAAAAACATCTCCTGCGGTGTTTCCAGCGGCACGCGGCTGCGTGACTGGATCACATAGCGTTTGAGCAGCAGGTCAAGGCCGGAGTAGGTGAACAGCTCGTCCCGTTCCGGGCAGAGAAAGTCCTCCGCCATGGCAATCTCCTCGTGGGTATAGTGGGCAAGGATATAGTCACCGTAGAGTCCCTTATCCGTCAGATGGCGAAGCTTGCCATAGAGGTCGCAGACGCCGCGCCCCTCCCATTCCTGTGCGTTGCGACAGCGAAAGGAGTGGTTCAGAAGCCGCGCCGCGATGAACTCCCACTTGGGTGCCTCTGCCGTAGTCAGCTCTACCGCCGCCTTGGTCAGTGCCTCAGCCCGCTCATCCTCCGTCATGCCCGGGCGACAGAAACTCTCAAACTTCATTTGAAGCGCCGCGAGGGAGTAGACTTCCTCGGTAAAATCAATCTGGATGCGGCGCAGCACCTCGTCAAGCGAGTCATCCCCCACCGTCCGCGCGATGGTATGCCGGACACGGCGCAGCGCAGACCGCTTTTCGCGGTAGAGGATGTACGCCTTGGCCACCTCATAGTGTCCGCGCTCCATGAGCGTTCGCTCCACCTCGTCCTGCACACGTTCTACGGTGAGCGGCACTGTGACGGAGAGATTGTTGAGAACGGTGGCGAGGATCTCATCCATCTCTCTGCTCCCGATCTCCTTGCCCTGTCCGTCAAACGCCTTTTTCATGGCGTTGAAAATTTTCTCCTGTTGAAAGGGAACAGACTCCCCGTTTCGTTTTCTGATCTCCATTTCGATCCTCTCATCTTCTCCGGTCACTTCTCATGTCCTTTTGGGAAAAGAGCGGGCAAGCGCAGTATCACGCTTGCCCGCTCTATTTTTGAAAGCCGGTTTTTCTGCAGCCGACGCGGCGGGGCTGTTTGTTGTCTGTTGTCTTGGTTTTGGCTTTCCTGCCAGTTACTTCATAGATTCCAGAATGGCGTCCGCCAGTGCTTCCAGCTCAGTGCGCTTGTCCGTGCCCATGGACGAGGCGAGGCTGAGCCGCTCGTTGAGCACCGTCATGTTCTTAAGCTCATTGTTGACGAATTTCTGCATGAGGTCACCGGACTTCACCGCCCATGAGCCGTTTTCAATGATGGCAAAGGTGCGGTTTTGCAGATTCAGTGCCTTCATATCCATGAGGAAGTCATGCATGGCGGGGTAGATGCCGAGGTTGTAGGTCACAGAGGCCAGGACAATGTGACTGTACTTAAACGCCTCGGAGATCAGCTGGGAGACATGAGTGGAGGACACATCGTACATCGCCACCTTGCTCATGCCCTTATCGCAGAGCGACGTCGCCAGCGCCTGCGCCGCGTTCTCCGTGTTGCCGTACATAGAGGCGTAGACGATGAGCACGCCCTGGGTCTCAGGGGCATAGCGGCTCCATGTGTCGTACTTTTCAATGAACCAGCCCAGATCCTTGCGCCACACGGGGCCGTGGAGCGGGCAGATGTACTTGATCTGATCCAAAACGCCGCCGGCCTTTTTCAGCAGGAGCTGGATGTGGGGGCCGTACTTGCCCACGATGTTGGTAAGGTAGCGACGGGCGTCGTCCAGCCAGTCCCGCTCGAAGTCCACCTCGTCGGCGAACAGCTTGCCGTCCAGCGCGCCGAAGGTGCCGAAGGCGTCGGCGGAAAAGAGGACGCCGTCGGTGACGTCGAGGGTCACCATGGCCTCCGGCCAGTGAACCATAGGCGCGCCCACAAAGGTGACGGTGTGCTTGCCGAAGGAGAAGGTGTCGCCCTCCTTCACCTCGATGCACTCATGTCCGTCCACATGGAAGCCGAACTGCCGCATGAGCATGAATGCCTTCTCGTTGGAGATCAGTTTCACCTTGGGATGGCGCAGCAGGATCTCCTCGATGCAGGCGGCGTGATCCGGCTCCAGATGGTTGACCAGCAGGTAGTCCAGCTCGCGGCCATCCAGCACATACGCCAGATTTTCCAAAAGCTGGCGGCAGGCAGACCAGTCCACCGTGTCAAAGAGCACCGTCTTTTCATCCAGCAGGCAGTAGGCGTTGTAGCTTACGCCCCGGGGAATGGGAAAGCAGTTTTCAAACAGGGCCAGGCGATGGTCGTTGGCGCCCACCCAGTAGAGGTCGTTCGTTACTTTACGCACGCAATACATCTTATCTTGCCTCCTTCACGGCCTCAAGCCTTTACAAATTGATCCTTCGTCTCCGCGCACTCGGGACACACCCACTCGGCGGGAAGCTGCTCAAAGAGCGTACCGGGCGCGATCTCGCCGTCCTCGTCGCCCAACTCCGGCACATACTCGTAGCCGCAGCCGCTGCAGACGTAGCGGTCGCCGATGGGGGCGGGCTTCGGCGGCGTGGGCCGCTTCATCTTTACCATGGGCGGCGCGGGCAGCTTTTCGCCGCTATCCAGCGCGGCAGTGAGCAGGGGCAGGATCTCCTCCACATCGCCCACGATGCCGTAGTCGCAGTTCTTGAAGATAGGCGCGTTACCGTTCTTATTGATGGCCACGATGGTGGAGGCGTCCTTGATGCCCTTAAGGTGCTGGGATGCGCCGGAGATGCCGCAGGCGATGTACAGATTGCCGGTGAACTTCTGACCGGACATACCCACATAGCGGTTCAGCGGCAGATATTTGAGAGTCTCCGCCACAGGGCGGGAAGAACCGATGGCCGCGCCGGCGGCCTTGGCCAGCGACTCTACCAGTTTCATGTTCTTTTTCTCCCCGATGCCCTTGCCCGCGGAGACCACCCGCTCCGCCTGCGGGATGGGCGTATCCATAGGGATGCCCACGGAGAAGTCGTGACCATCCTTCTTCAGCGCCGCCACAAGGTCGGCCACCTGCTGGGCAGCATCCCCCTCCCGGAAGATGGTCTTTTTGCGAATGCCGGTGATGGGCGCGGGTTTCTTGGCCGCCGAACGGCTCTCGCCGCCGGAGCTCTTGCCCAGCCTGCCCAACAGATGAGAGGCGATGACCACCCGCTGGATCTCATTAGTGCCCTCGTAGAGGGTGGTGATCTTGGCGTCGCGGTAGGCCCGTTCCACCTCCATGCCCTTGAGGTAGCCGCTGCCGCCGTGGATCTGCAAGGCATCGTTGGTGACCTCCAGCGCGATGTCCGAGGCGTACATCTTCGCCATGGCGGACTCCATGCCGTAAGGCGCGTGCTGCTCCTTCAGCTCCGCCGCGGAGTAGATGAGGAACCGGGCGCAGCGCAGCTTGGTTGCCATATCTGCCAGCTTGAAGGCGATGCTCTGCTGGGCCGCGATGGGCTTGCCGAACTGGACGCGCTCCTTGGAATAGCTCAACGCGTGCTCAAACGCGCCCTGGGCGATGCCCAGCGCCTGCGCGGCGATGCCGATGCGTCCGCCGTCCAGCGTGGACATGGCAATCTTGAAGCCCTCGCCCTCCTTGCCCAATAGGTTTTCCTTGGGAACCTTCACGTTGTTGAAGATCAGCTCCGCCGTGGAGGAGGAGCGAATACCCATCTTGTCATAGTGGTCGCCGAACTCAAAGCCCTTCCAGCCCTTCTCCACGATGAAAGCGGAGATGCCCCGGGTGCCGATGTCCGGCGTGGTGACGGCGAAAACCACATAGGTGTCCGCCTTAGGGGCGTTGGTAATGAAGATCTTGCCGCCGTTGAGGAGGTAGTAGTCCCCCTTATCCAGCGCCGTGGTCTCCGTGCCGCCGGCGTCGGATCCGGCGTTGGTCTCCGTAAGGCCGAAGGCGCCGATCTTCTCGCCCTTGGCCAGCGGAACCAGATATTTCTTCTTCTGCTCCTCGGTGCCATAGGCGAAAATGGGCCATGAGCCGAGGGAGACGTGGGCGGAGAGGATTACGCCCGTGCCGCCGTCCACACGGGCCAGCTCCTCCACCGCGATGGCGTAGCTCAGAGCATCAAGACCGGCACCGCCGTACTCCTTGGGGTAGGGAATGCCCATCCAGCCCAGCTTACCCAGCTTCTTGACAGCCTCCTCGGGAAACTCATTGTTCTGATCCATTAAAAATGCGAGGGGCTTGATCTCCTCCTCCGCAAAACTCCGGATCTTCGCGCGCAGCTCTTCGTGCGCCGACGTGGTTTGAAACAGCATACGGGTACCTCCTTTTAAAATTTTACAGCTTGCTTGTATCTTGGGGATCGGATCCGCCGGTCAGCAGCCTGCGCAGGCTCACGGCACGGAACGCCTCGTCCTGCTTTTGCTGCAAGGCCGCCAGCTGACAGTGGATGGCGCACCGCCCATGCTTGTCCTGCCAGCGGCATTCATATCCCGGCTCCATGCAGGCGCACAGGATGCCCCGCTCCCCCACGACCCCCATGAGATCGTAGAGGGAGGTCGCGTCCAGATCGCAGGACAGCGCGCAGCCGCCGAGAGCGCCGCGGCTCACCCGCACCAAATTGCCGGCGGAGAGCTTGCGCAGAATCTGGTAGGCAAACTGATTGGGGATCAATTCCGTTTCCGACATCTCGGCCACCGAATGCTTCTCCCCGTCCAGCAGCACCCGCAAAATGCGCAGCGCGTAGTCCGTCTCTTTGGTGATGATCATTGCTCCACATCCTCTTTTCGCTTGCTTGTTAATACCATCATATCAATCTTGATAAATTTTGTCAAGATTATTTCAAAAAAAATATCGCTTTAATACAGACCGCCCCAGCCCGGGTCAGCTTCGCTTTCCATTCAGCGAAAAGCCATGTTCCTTACAATTATAGAAGCCGAAAAAGCTGTGCCGTGGCAGTCCGCCGAAAGCAGAAAAGACTATGCCTGAAAACCAGAAAGCGGAGAAATTGGTTGGGGCTCGCAGGGGTCGCCCATCCAAGGCGGATGAGGCGATCCCTGACAAGCCTAAGCCATCCAACCGAAACAAGCAATAAAGTGCGTGCTTTTCATTTTATTTATGCCGATTATTCTTGGGAGACAGTAGAAAAATTTCCATTGTTATTGACATGATGTGCGTTACAGAGTAAAGTATTCATCAAGACTGATTCGCAATAAAGAATATCATGGTCGTTCCGTGATCGAGGTCGTTATGATAAAAGGAAATGTAAAAATAGATCGCAAAAATCTCATCAGCATCCTGCAAAGCTGCCTTGTGCTGATTTTGGTGATCCTTGTCGCTCTGATGATGGTCGAGATCGGCAACCTGAAGGGCACGGCCCGCGTCATCAATTATGCCGGGCTGGTGCGCGGAGACACGCAGCGGGCGGTAAAGCTGGAGATCACAGGCACCCGAAACGATGAGTTGATCGCGTATTTAGACGATATCTTAAGCGATCTGACATCCGGAGAAGGGCACTACGAATTGGTAAAGCTCAAGGACGCGGCCTATCAGGAAAGGCTGGACAGCCAGCGTGCCTACTGGGAGCGGCTCAAGGCGGAGGTCGCGGCGGCCAGACAGCGTGGATATGAGAACACCCAAATCGTTGCCATGAGCGAGACCTATTTTGAAATGGCGGACGAAACGGTGTCTGCCGCGGAACACTATTCAGAAAAGATCGCCATGAAGATCCGCACTATTGAGATCCTCTCGGCACTGGATATGCTGTGCCTGGTGATCCTGATCATGCTCCAGACCGCCATGGCACTGAAAATGGCCCGGAAAAACCAACTGCTGGAGCAGAAGGCATACATCGACATCCATACCGGCCTGCCCAACAAAGGCTCCTGCGAGGAGCTTCTCAACAACAGGGAAATTCTCCGGGAGTCTACGGCCTGCGTCATATTTGACCTGAACAATCTGAAAACCGTCAACGATACGAGGGGTCATTCGGCGGGTGATCAACTGATCCTGAGCTTTGCCCGGCTTTTACGCCGGGTGATCCCGGAAAAGCATTTCGTGGGCAGATACGGCGGCGACGAATTTATGGCGGTCATTTACCATACGGACCGGCAGGAGGTGGAGGGCATACTGGACAGTCTGCGCAGGGAAGCCGACGCTGCAAACCGTGACGGCAATCAGCTTCCTCTCAGCTACGCCTACGGTTGGGCGATCTCCGCCGATTATGAAGGCTGCATCATGCAAACGCTGCTGGACAAGGCCGACTATTGCATGTACGAAAATAAGCGAGCCTACTACGCCACCCACGACCGGAGAGCGCCAAGGCCATAAGGCTCTTTTCAAACGAAAAACAGCAAGAACGAATTCGTCGCCACTATTGCGAAAAAAGCCTGGCCTGACGAAGAAAGGACAGGGAGGCGGCACTGAACGTCCACGTCGCAGTTGTGATGGAGGTACTGAAGGCTGGTGGCAGCGTGCAGTTCATCAGCTTCGTTAGCTTTGAGGTGAAGGGGTGCGCTGCCCGATCTGCCGGTTCAATGGTTTGCTGTACAGGAAACTCACCAGCAGGTACTTTACGATGAACGCTGGGGCGAGGGGCGGACGACTATCTTCTTTGCTGCACAACTGCACCATTTTCTCATACACGGACGGTAGATCCAGCACTGCCTCACATTTCCGGAGGATGGTCTCCTGCTGCATTAGATACTCGATTAATCCGCCAAGCTGATCTGGCCATTGCTGTAACGATACATAGCTGCCCTCCATGTACAAGGTTTTTGCTGGATTTTTGCCAGTTCTCTTGCTCCGATTATACAACAGATTGGCCTCTATGGATTGAAATATAAGGCTTTTTCTTTTATTCAGTGCATATTAAGTTAGGATGTGCAGTAGATGCTCCATTTTACCATCCCACTCTCTGCTGGAATCGGCGCACTCTTTCAATTCAGTTTCGACTTCAGCATTTATCGGCAAGTTTTTCTTGTAACGGATGGTATGCTCAAGGCTTGCCCAGAAGTCCATAGCGATTGTACGGAGTTGTATCTCCACTGGCACATGGATCTCTTTTTCCGCAAAGAATACCGGCAGCCGGATCGTCAGGTGCAGACTGCGATAGCCATTTGGCTTAGGGTGTGAAATATAATCTTTCTCCGTGATGATTTCAATGTCAGACTGATCTTTTAAGCACTTTGCCAAAAAGAACACATCCTCCTCGAAAGAGCAGATCACCCGCACACCGGCAATATCCATGATATTTGCCTGCATGGTCGGAAAATCCAGAGAAAGTCCGCGCTTCTGCATCTTATTCATAATGCTGGACGGCGACTTCAAGCGACTTTTCATACTTTCTATCGGATTGCGATCATGCTGCAATGAAAACTCTTCGTTTAGAATTTCCAACCTGCTTTCCAGTGCTTTCAGCGCACATCGGTATTGCAGCATGACTTCCTGATACCTGCGATTTTCGCTTAAAAGGCGCTGGCACTGCAGATCATCTAAGCCTTTATCTGCCGCAACCGTCAAGCCAAATAAATTTTCACTCATAGTTTCTCCATTCCGCAGGGATAGGCGCTCCGCGCTGTCTGCTGCTCTTGTGTTACGACCTGATAAAAACTGTATCCGCCGGAGAGATGGGAACAGCTGAAACCATACTGCGTCAAAAGCCGACAGGCCAGATAACTGCGAAGCCCAGTCTGGCAATTCACATAGATAGGCTTGTCCCGCTCTAACTCGTCCAAGTGCTCCCGCAGATCGTCCAGTGGAATATTGCGGAATCCATTCAAGTGCCCACGCCGATATTCGCCTTCCGTACGGACGTCCAGCAGCGTCGCACTGCCATCGCAGGGCAAGCCCTCAACATCATTCCAATGGAACTGCTGCACTTTCCCGCTCTCCAAATCCTCGATCATAAAACCGGCCATATTGACCGGATCCTTGGCAGAGGAATAGGGCGGCGCATAGGAAAGGTCAAGTTCCGTCAGTTCCAAAGCTGTCATTTTTGCGCGAATGGCCGTTGCCAGTACATCAATACGCTTGTCCACACCGTCGCCGCCAACGATCTGCGCACCGAGCAACCGCAGGCTTTCTTTTTCATACAGTACCTTCATTGCCATTGACCGTGCGCCGGGATAATAGGCAGCGTGGGATGCTGGGAAAAGTACGACTTTGTCGTAAGCGATTCCTGCTGCCTGCGCTGCCTTTTCATTGATACCCGTGGAGGCCGCTGTCAAGCCAAACAGTTTCAGAACAGACGAACCCTGAGAGCCGGTAAAGTGGCTGTTGCCGCCGCAGATATTGTCAGCGGCAATGCGTCCCTGCTTGTTGGCGGGTCCCGCCAGCGAAATCAACGCTTTCTGCCCGGTTACAAAATGGGTGACCTCTACGGCATCGCCCACAGCATAGATGTCCGGCACGGAGGTTTCCATCCGTTCGTTGACAGCGATGCTGCCACGAATACCCAGCTCAAGTCCGGCCTCTTTTGCCAGATGGGTGTCCGGCGTGACGCCGATGGCCAGCAAAACCATATCCGAATGCAGCGGCTCACTACCCTCCAACAGGGTCAGCACGGAATCTCCGTCCTGTCGAAATCCGGTGACGGTTTCCCCCAACCGCAGAGTCACGCCGTGTCTGCGCATTTCCGCATGGACAAAGCTCGCCATATCCGTATCCAGCGGCGCTAATAGCTGCTTTGGACGTTGGACGATGGTGACAGAAACGCCCATTTCTGTAAGGTTTTCCGCCATTTCCAGACTGATAAAGCCGCCGCCAGCCAAAACAGCGTTTTTCGGCTTCTGATCCTCTACAAAGTGCCTAATGCGGAGGGTATCCTCCACGGTGCGCAGCGTGAAAACACGCTCACTGCTGACGCCGGAAAGCGCAGGAACCGTCGGCTTTGCGCCGGGTGCGAGGAGCAGTTTGTCATAGGTTTCCGTATAGATCTTCCCGCTGTCCAGTGTGCGGACAGTGACGGTTTTCTCTGCGGGATTGATCGCAGTTACTTCCTGCCGTACCCGTACATCAATGCGAAAGCGGTCCCAGAAGCTCTCCGGAGTTTGCAGTGTCAGTTCTTCTTGCTCCTTGATCACACCGCCCACATAATACGGCAGACCGCAGTTGGCATAGGACACATAGCCACTGCGCTCGATCATGATGATCTGGGCGTGTTCATCCAAACGGCGGATGCGGGCGGCGGCAGAAGCACCACCCGCCACACCGCCTACGATCACAACTTTCATCTTGCGCCCTCCACCATTGCGGCAATCTCCGACTTAGGCCGATAGCCGACCGATTTGGTAATGGCCTTTCCATCCTTGAATACGACCAGCATCGGGATGCTGGATACTTGAAAACGCATTGCCAGCTCCATCTGCTCGTCCACGTTGACCTTGCCCACCTTGAGCGTACCGCTTTTTTCTTCGGCAAGCTCATGCAGTACGGGAGAGAGCATTTTGCACGGTCCGCACCAGTCCGCATAGAAATCCAGCAGGACGGGCTTGTCGGAATGCAGTATCTCATTTTCAAAATTCGCAGCAGTAATTTTCAGTTCAGCCATGAGAAAGGCTCCGTTCTGTTATCTTTGTTTATTTTTTGTTTTTCAGCTTGCAAATACTCTGCGTCATGGTTCCCATCGGGCAAAACGCACACCATGTGCGGGGCATGTAGAGCACCATAACGATCAGACCCAGCAGCAGAGAGGTCAGCATGAGGCTATAAAAGCCAAAGCTGAACTGCGCCACCCAGTCAGTGACCGTACCGGCTGTATAAGTCCAGCTCCACGGCACACGGAATGTCCAGAACAGCTTAATGGCCTCCCGCAGGGACGTAGCACCAGCAGCGACCAGATAGGTCTGGAACACCATGTTGCCGAACATCGTCAGGAAAAAGAGCAAAAAGGCATAACGGAACCACTTGGAGGACATCCAGCGGGGCGTGGGCATGCAGCGGGAGCATTTAAGGTCTGTCCCCAGCTTGCTGAACAGTTGACCCCGTCCACAGAGGTGGTTGCAAAAGAATTTGTTCCCGCCAAAGATGGCTAAAAGCAGCGGCAGAAGAAAATCGATCATACCCAGCCACGCGAACAGGATATTGAAAAAGCCCAGTGCAAAATAGATGATGGCATATACCCACAGGTAATCGTACCAATGCTTTGCTTTCATGCGTCAGCCCTCACTTTCACCTCAATGCAGCCGACGGGACAGAGCTTTGCGCACTTGCCGCAGCCTACGCAGCGTTCCGCCTCCACGGCGGCGTAGCAGCCACGGCGCACCTTGACGGCCCCCAGTGGGCAGGTATTTTCACACACACCACAGGCGACACACCGCGTCTTATCTATGGCAGCCAGTTTCTTTGACAGCATAGCTTTCCTCCCTTAATCCTACAAGGATTTGTAATAGAGCATACAGTGGCAGACCCCCTCGAAGCCCGGATCTGCAATTGGATTCTTGAACTCCTGGCACATACATTTGGTTGCCTCTGTGCGCTCCCTGAGGCAGGGGCAGTACCCGCCGGTGCGCTTGAGTCCTTTTCTGATGGTGCTGACAATCTCCTGATCGGGATTGAGCTTGATTTTCATGTTCGCCAGCTCTTTCTTGATTGTGGCTTTATCATACCGCAGGACAAAGTCTTTTTCTGTGACGAGGTTACATTGATAAAAAAATCCGGTGCTTTTTGAGCACCGGATTTTAAGAAGGTGAATTACGCTTTCCACAGACTGTGGAGGTTGCAGTAGGCGTAGACCGCCTCGACCTCATCGCCCTCGCAGAGCGCGAAGCAGACCTCCGGCTTTTCGCCGGGATGCAGTTCCTTACGCTGATTGCCCTGCTTGGTCTGGAGAGATACCCATTCGATGTAGTGCTCCGGCAGCATGGGGTGCTCCACGGAGCCGACCTTGACATGGACGATGCCGTTTTCCACTGTCCAGACAGGGACGTGCTTCTCCACGGCGGCATCGGTGGTGCCGGGAACGATCTCGCTCATCGGCTCGCCGCAGCAGACAACAGGGACGCCTGCGTCCTTAACTTTGGCAATGATGTTACCGCAATGCTTGCAAATGTAAAACTTCTGCTCCATGATAATTCTCCTTTTCTTTCTTTAATAGTTTTCTGCGTGAATTTCAAAATAACTCTGGGGATGGTTGCAGGTGGGGCAAACCTCCGGGGCCTTCTCGCCCACGACGATGTGACCGCAGTTGCGGCACTCCCACACCTTGACCTCGCTCTTGGCGAAGACCTCCGCCATCTCCACATTGTGCAGCAGGGCACGGTAGCGCTCCTCGTGGTGCTTTTCAATGGCGGCGACCAGGCGGAAACGCTGGGCCAGCTCATGGAAACCTTCCTCATCGGCAGTTTTGGCAAAGCCATCGTACATATCCGTCCACTCGTAGTTCTCACCCTCAGCGGCGGAGAGAAGGTTTTCTGCGGTGTCGCCAATGCCGTTCAGTTCTTTGAACCACAGCTTGGCGTGTTCCTTCTCATTATCAGCGGTTTTGAGGAACAGTGCCGCGATCTGCTCAAAGCCTTCCTTCTTGGCCTTGGATGCAAAATAGGTGTACTTGTTGCGTGCCTCGGACTCACCGGCAAAGGCAGCCATCAGGTTTTTTTCGGTTTGAGTTCCTGCGTATTTCGTTTCTTTCATGGTGGATACTCCTTCCTGCTTTTCTGCTTTTATTGTAGCAAATCTATGATTTTATTCCGTGACGAAGTCACATTCCTTTTTATTTTAGACGATTTAGTCTGTTCTTATCCCGCAGCGTGATTGCACCACGCTTCAGCTCCACCAGTCCGTCCTCCGAGAAGCTTTTGAGCATCCGTGCCACTGCCTCCCGTGCCGAGCTGATGTGCTGGGCGATCTGCTCATGGGTCATACGTATCGTGTCGGAGCCGGTACGTTCCGCTTCGGCAAAGAGAAATTCTGCCAGCCGCTGATCCAGCCCCTTGAACATGATCTGCTGCATCGCCCACATCACATCAGAAAACCGTTTCGTTGCCAGTTCATAGAGAAAACAGCGGACATGGAGATTTTTCTCCTTGAGTGCAGCAATGACAATTGCAGGGATAATCAGAACGTCCGTATCCATTCCGGCAGTCATTTGCGTATCAAAGGTGATCTGACTGATCACGCAGGAGGCGGAAAGCACGCATAGTTCGCCCGGATACAGGCGGAACAGCGTTACCTCCCGCCCCTCATCAGAGAGAAGATAGGTGCGGATCTCGCCGGAAAGAATAAACAGCATTCCGAGACATTCATTGTCGCTGCTGTGAACGAACGCACCCTTTTTATAATGACGGACAAAGGCACTTCGGCGTAGTGTGTCCATTTCGCGTTCGGTCAAGGATGACCAGAACGGAAGTTGTGTCAGTGTGCGTTCCATATCAATGGCAGCTATGCTTGCCGCAGCCGTGGTCACCGCAGGAGTGACCAGCCTCGCCGTGCTCATGGTCATGGTGGTCACAGTGAACGTTGGGATCGTAGCCCAAACTTCCGTTGAGCAATGCGCTCACCGCCGCGTCAGCGTCCCCGCTGACACCGCCGTAGAGCTTGATGCCCGCTTCGGCGAGTGCTGCCTGCGCACCGCCGCCGATGCCTCCGCAAACCAAAGTGTCCACACCGTGCTGCATTAGGAAGCCTGCCAGTGCGCCGTGACCACTGCCGTTGGTGTCAACGACTTTCGCATGAGTGATTTTGCCGTCCACAGCTTCATAAAGCTTGAACTGCTCGGTGTGACCGAAATGCTGAAAGATTTGACCGTTTTCATAGGCAACTGCAATTTTCATAATGGAATCTCCTTTGCAAGTTTTGCCTGATTTTTCCATGTTGGCTCTCTGCATCCGGCAGCAACGGCCGCAGTGAGCTGCCTCCTGTCCTCCGCAGATGCGGTAGTTTCCCCCGGTGATGTGCAGTGGTTTCCCGTGGACAAGATACGCTGCGATCTTGCTCCGTGCGCTTTCGTAAATCTCCTGCACGGTAGAGCGGGAAATGTCCATTTGAGCGGCACACTGCTCGTGGGTTTGCTGCTCCAAGTCAACCAGCCGAATGACCTCGTATTCGTCCAGCGTCAGCAGGATCGGCTCGGTATTCTCGCACCCGTTGGGACAGAATGTATCGACCTGTGGTACGCCACAAATTTGACGGCACCGTGGCGATCTTGGCATGGGAGCTTTCCTCCCTTTGTATTCGGTATATTCCGATTGTAGCACTTTGAGCAGAAAAAAGCAATTTTTTTCAAAAGCTGCTACATTTTCCGTCCTCATATGTGTGCCGGCTGATATTCGGAGTCGAATGCTACATGTGAGCCTTGTTCGTAATGCCCACCGATCATGACCGTAGCGGCAGTCACAGCATCCACATGAAAGCGTTCCCGGTAATGCTTGTTCATCTTTTTCGGTGAGCCGGTATAGGTGAGCAGCCACTGCTTGCCTTTTCGGAGGCGTGCTTCCTTTCGCTCAGCCTTCGTCAATTTCTTTTTCTTTGCCATTTGCGGAATCTCCCGGATTTTTTGCTGATGACTTTTTGCTGCGTTTTTTCGGTGCTGTCAGCTCATAGCTCAAAGAAAGCAGATCTTTGATAGCATCATTCAGTTCCGGCTTGCCAAGCTGAATACTGAGCCACTTTTCCTTATTCATGTGATAGGCCGGAAAATAGCCGTCCTGCCCTCGAAGAGAGCCGATCAGCAGCGGATCGCTTTTCACATTAAGGACATCAATGATGCCTGCTTCCGGCAGTCCCAACTTATCAGCAGATACTTCCAGAACTACACCATACCATTTATTATTGTCGTTGTGCCGCAACACAGCATTCCAGTCATGCCTGGGATATTCCGGCTCTGTGCCGTACTGCTGGCGTATCCATGTAAATAATTCTTGTCGTGTCATTTCATCGCTTTTCCGCTATTTATGTGTGGCTTTGTGCAGCAACCTCTTGCACAAAGTTTTGTCTCAGATAACTCTCCACGCTGCATCGACATCAGAAAGGCGTCATATACGCGTCCAAAGATGATGAACAGTACAAAGAACAGTGCCACAACCAGGTAATCGCCCTTTGCGTAGTACGGCGATGCAACGCGCTTAGCATAGTATAGATACCAGCACATTGCAAATGGTATCGTCACAAGCACAGCATCTAACAGCTTTATCATCCGCAAAATCAAGTCATGCCTAAACCTTGTCATGTTCTTACTCCTCGTTCTTCTTTGCACACATATTATTTTCCATATTGCAATTGAAATCAGGGAAAGCCGTTTTGAGCCGCAAAAGGTATTCCCACAAATTACTCATGGAAAATCCTTAGCACAATTCAGCAGTCTACCAACGCAATATTTTGCCAATATATGTATTGATATAATAGCACACAATTCGACATTTATCAACAAATCGGATTCACTTTAATTATACAAGTACACAAATTCAGCACATTTTACAAATACACCCTTGTTCATAAGGTGAATGATGCTAAAATTCGATAGATTGTTATATGTAGCAGTCAATTGATACATGATTTAAATTTTCCTTAAAACGCAACTGATTCAAATAAAAGCGGATTGCTGCGCTTGCAGCAATCCGTTTTCATTTGAATCAATATTAACTACTAACGCTCAGATCATCACCTACGTCCGAACTTCTTCCGCTTCTTTGACTGGTGTTTTTCCTTGTTCAATTCACGCTGATACGCCTCTTCAGAACTGAAACCAAAGATTCCTTCTGAGACCCGTTCAACCAGTGCCGTAAACATCTCGTAATCGCGCAAGTAGTTATACCTTGCCTTGTCATCCATTACTTTAAAAAATCTTGCCATCAAACTCATGTATGCGTTATAGTCGCCATTCTGCGCAGCCTTGAGCAGGCATTCAAACCGCCTTGCAGATGGCGTCCACAGTTCTTTCTTTTTCATCTCATACCAGCTTCTTTCTCAATTCTCTTGCAATTTTTCTTCGTGCCTTAGAAATCGTGTTGGGTCTAACCTTAAGCTTCCTCGCCACAACCTCTATAGGATAATCCAAATAAGTACGAATAATCATTAGCTCTCTGGGTGAGAGCCTTTCCAATTCCTGCTTCAATGATACCAGAAGCTCTACCCGAGCGAATTCATCTTCCGCACGAACATCAATGATATCAGCCACATCATCAATACTGATAATAATCGGCTGATTTGCATTACCAGCAAGTCGCCTTTTCCCCTTGTTCCTATATCCAAGGAGACGTTTCTCCGACCTGTATTTGATTTCCTCTTTGTCTAACAAATCAAGGATATGGCTGTTGAACGAATTACTAAGCCAGTTCTTTTCTATCGTCTGGTTAAGCT
>OIIF01000174.1_pt1 | contig 22797 bp, 19 predicted proteins | sample 1583181 | NCBI WGS metagenome assembly OIIF01 (sample SAMN02675044, study PRJEB24791) | human gut metagenome, SKBSTL002 | isolation source: stool | host: Homo sapiens | place: USA
CGCGAAATTTTATAGTACTTTCGGTAAAAATATACAAAATCGACAAAAATACTGGGTAAATATTAGAAAACGCTACAAAATCATGATTTATTAGGAATTTTTTGCGTGAAATATTGCAAAAACCGGATATTTTATGCTATAATATCAACCAATCGTTGACCTTATAAAATTAAGTGATCCGGAGGACGGGAGAATCCACCGGAGACGCGAGAGAGTGCGGAAATGATTTTCTCCACGCTTTAAGGCTGATGAGAACCGCAGATGGATCTTTTAAAGAAATCTTTCTGCACTACATTAAGGGAGAAATTTCAAGGAGGAAACTAACATGTCATACGTAGATGAGGTTATTGAGTCCGTAGTTGCAAAAAACCCAGCTGAGCCGGAATTCCATCAGGCAGTCAAAGAGGTTCTGGAATCTCTTCGTGCAGTTGTAGAAGCTCATGAAGAAGAATACAGAAGAGACGCTCTTCTTGAAAATGTTACTGTTGACAAGGAAGGCAAGATTGACTTTAACGACAAGACTGTAACAGAGAACACTCGTGTATCATATCCGATTGATCACATCGACAACATTGTTCGTCCTGTTTCTTCAGCTCCTGCTGCAAAGAATGTAATCTTCCTTTCAGCTGATGCTTTCGGCGTACTTCCGCCTGTTTCAATTCTCACACCTGAGCAGACAAAGTACTACTTCCTCTCAGGCTTCACAGCTAAGCTTGCAGGTACAGAGCGTGGCATCACAGAGCCGACTCCAACATTCTCAGCTTGCTTCGGTCAGGCATTCCTCGAGCTTCATCCTACAAAGTATGCTGAAGAGCTCGTTAAGAAGATGGAAATGAGCGGTGCTAAGGCATACCTCGTAAACACAGGTTGGAACGGCTCAGGCAAGCGTATCTCTATTAAGGATACTCGTGGTATCATCGACGCTATCCTTGACGGTTCTATCACAAAGGCTCCTACAAAGACAATTCCACACTTCAACTTTGAAGTTCCTACAGAACTCCCCGGCGTTGATTCAGGCATCCTCGATCCTCGTGACACATATGCAAATGTTGCTGATTGGGAAGAGAAGGCTAAGGATCTTGCAAGCCGTTTTGTTAAGAACTTTGCTAAGTACGAAGGCAACGAAGCTGGTAAGGCTCTCGTTGAAGCAGGTCCTAAGGCTTAATTTGCCCGACTGCGCTTAACGCATCATAATTGGTGCAACCTTTATCTAAATAAAAATTTCACCCGAAAGGTTTTTGAAAAAATTCCTTTCGGGTGTTTTTTTATTTGTATTGCTTTTATTTTAGTGTTGATATATAATTTTATTGTATATCAGTAATAATGACTATGGTGATTTTCTATGTTACAAAAGGATTATGTTATCGAGGCAATGAGGGCTAACGGTGGTTATGCAACATTTCAACAGTTGAATAAACTTGTCGATTGTTCAAATTGGGGAACAAAAACACCCGCCGCAACAATCAGGAGAATTGTTCAAAAAAATGATGAATTTTTTAGAATACAATCAGGCTTGTGGGCGTTAAAAGAATATGAAAATGAAGTCAATAAAAAGTTTAAAATTCAAAATAAAAGCGAAAAGAGCTTAAATGAATTTACTCATTCATATTTTCAAGGTATAATTGCAGAAATCGGCAATATCAGAAAATTGGGAACTTATGTGCCTGCACAAGATAAGAATAAGTTGTTTTTAGAGAAAAAGTTATGTGAGGTAGCTACAGTTCATAATATGTACGAATTTACCTATCCCGAAATACTTAGAAAAGCTAAAACTGTAGATACAGTATGGTTTAATGAAAGAAAAATGCCGTGTGCCTTTTATGAAGTAGAACATACAACTGATATAAAAAATTCGTTAAATAAATTTTATGAATTACAAGATTTTAGAGCAAGATTTTGTATCGTTGCATCAAAGGAAAGAAAAAGACAGTTTGATGATATTATAAGTTCTTCAATATACAATTCCATAAGAAAAATAGTTGAGTTTATAGATTATGACGCTCTTGTAATACAGTATGAAAATGAGAGTAAAATTGAACAGTCGAGGGTGATTTGATGAAAAGTTATGTTATCGCAATAGAAGAAACTGTTGTGCAGAATTTTGAAGTTGAAGCAAACAGCCAAGAAGAAGCACTAAGAAAAGTTGAAACAGGTTATAAAAACGGTCACTATGTTTTAGAATCCGGTGAGGTTCAAGCGAAAAAGATGTCAGTTTTAAACTCTGGTAATGAGTCTGATAAATGGATTGAGTTCTAATAAGGCAATGGTCAGAAATCAACTGGCTGCAAAAAAATCGGTGCTCGTATCGAAAACGAGCATATGATTTAAGGCATTTTTATGATTTTCAAAAAAACTTACACACTTTTATTGACAAAGCCTCTAATATATTAACAGCCACAAGGCAACCTATCTGTCTTGTGGCTGTTTTGTGGTTTGTTGATTTTACAAAAATGCGGACATTTCTTTTATGTTTTCTTCTTCGGTTTCTAACATTCTTTTGGCGAGGAGGCTGACATGGGGGTCATTGCCGTTGTATTCTCGGATTTTGCGTGACATTTTATTCACTCCCATTGTGTTGCCTTTTATCATCATTTCGGCAATATGCGAAGATGATGAGTCACGCTTTAAATCCCTTTGTGCGGCATAGCGTGTCATTGCTTTTGTCATATTACTCACTCTGTGTGGCTCTGCACCACGATTTTGCAACATTTTATTTGCACAATGATACAGCTTTCCGTATTTAATAAGATGTTCGCACAAAACACCGTCAACCTTGCTGTCCTTCAAACTTTTCCTCACGCTCGTAATTCCCTGACAGCCCATTTCGGCATTCTGCAAAACGCAGTTGAGCATTTCAATATCGTTAGTCATAACAAATCACCTCTGTAGATATTATTTACGGGAATTTTTGTATTTATGCAACCGTAAAAAATTAGGTTGCAACACAGCCGTTTTTATGGTTTAATATCTATTAGATAATAAAAAATAGGTGATTTTATGGCTGACGCAAAGTTACATACAATAAAACTTCCGTATCCCGACAAGGACGACAGAACCGTTTGGGTTTATGTTCCGTCACATTCATACGGCGAAAAACTTCCCGTTGTCTATATGACTGACGGACAGAATCTTTTTGACGATAATTCAACTCCGCACGGTTCGTGGGAGATTGTAAAAGCTGTTGAAAATGAGCAGAAAAGCGGTGTAGGCAACGCTGTAATCGTAGGTATTGACAACGGTAATGCTTGGCGTGACAGCGAACTTACACCGAAATCAATCGGTGAGGTTCAGCACCTTGAAATGCTCTGTGAGGACTTCAAACCCGAGGGCGAAATCTTTGACAATTTTCTTATGAATACCGTCATTCCGTATGTTGAAAATAATTTCCCTGTATGCACCGACAGACAGAATGTTGCCGTCTGCGGAAGCTCATCGGGCGGACTTATGTCATTTTTTTCGGCTTTTGAACACCCGGAAAAATTCGGCTATGCAGGTGTGTTTTCTCCTGCATTTTTCTGTTACACAAGAGAGGATTGGGCGAAATATCTTTCGACAAAAATTGTTGAAAATATGCCGTACCTCTACATCTATACGGGTAACGGTGACGAGCTTGAAGAGATGATTTTTGAAAGCACCGAAATGCTCTACGAACTTTTGGAAGAAAGCTTCTACCCGTATGACAGAATGAACGAGGTCATTCTTTTTGAAAACGCACACAATGAAAAATCTTGGCGAGAAATTTTCCCTGATTTTCTCCACACATTTTTGAGCAGACTTTGATAATATGAACAGCAAAATTGATATAAAAATATGCACCATTGATATGCTGACGGACCTGCAATATCTTTGCAGAACAACTTTTTACGAAACTTTCTCCGATTCAACCGATGAGGAGGATATGCGAAAATTTCTTGCAGAAACCTATTCAGCGGAAAAGCTGTCAGCAGAACTTGCAAACTCCGAAAGTGTAACCTTTATAGCGTACAAAAACGGTACACCTCTCGGATATTTAAAACTGAATATCGGCAATGCGCAGACTGAAAAATGCCTTGACAATGCGCTTGAAATTCAACGCATCTATATTCTGAAAAGTGCCAAAGGACAGGGCATAGGCTCAGCCTTTATGCAGATTGCGGAGAATTTTGCAAGTGAGAAAAAACTTTCAACAATATGGCTCGGTGTATGGGAACATAACGAGCCTGCAAAGAAATTCTATAAATCAAAAGGATATGAAAAATTTTCACATCACACATTTGTCATCGGTGACGACATGCAAACCGATTTCCTTTTGAAAAAGGAAATTTTGTGATTTGGGGCAAAACAAAAGGACAGCCTTTAAAGACTGTCCCAAAAATGTGATTTGGTTTAAATCGAAATTATGCGATGATTTCGCCGTCAACCGTACCGCCAAGACCTGCGGCATTTGATTCGTCTGTATCAATGTGCATTGCAGGAGCGTAATTTGCGTTTACTCTGATTACAACATCACCGAATGTTGTTGCTCTGCCTGTATTTTCGCCAACCTTAACCGAAACGAGCTGTTTATCTTTAAGACCAAACTCTTCGGCAGTTTTCGGATCAAGGTGAATGTGTCTTTTAGCAGCAATTACACCGCATTTGATTTCAACTTCGCCCTCGGGACCGACAAGCTTGCAACCGGGTGTGCCTGCAATATCGCCTGATTCTCTGACAGGAGCGGCAATGCCGAGCTTACGAGCGTCTGTAAGAGAAATTTCAACCTGATCTGCACTTCTTTCGGGACCGAGAATTGACATTTTCATTTCACTTTTCGGACCTACAACAGTTACCTTTTCAACACAGGCAAACTGTCCTGGCTGTGAAAGATTCTTTTTGTTTGTAAGAGTTGCGCCCTTGCCAAAGAGAGCCTCGAGAGTTTCTTTTGTAACATGAACATGATGCGCTGATGTTTCAACCATTACTTTCATTTTGTGTACCACCATTCAATTAGAATTCGCCGTACGGCTTCGTGTTTATTTTACTACTTTATTCTTGGAATTTCAACATTTTTGATAAATTTAAATCTTTATTTTGGGAGAGAAAATTATGTATAATACCTGGGAAGAATTAAAATCGGCTTGTGAAAACTGTCACAGGTGTGAACTCTGCAAAACTCGCACAAATGTTGTTGTGGGCGTCGGCAACGAAAATGCAGAGGTTATGTTCATCGGTGAAGGTCCTGGCGAAAACGAGGATCTTCAAGGCGAACCGTTTGTCGGCAGAGCAGGCAAACTGCTTGACAAAATGCTTGCGGCTGTTGACCTTGACAGAAACAAGAATATTTACATTGCCAATATGGTAAAGTGCCGTCCGCCGAAGAACCGTGATCCAAAGCCCGAAGAACAGGAAATGTGCATTGAGTGGCTCAGAACACAGGTGAGAATGATCAAGCCGAAAATTATTGTCTGTCTCGGCAGAATTGCGGCGGCAAGGCTTATTAAATCGGATATCAAAATCACAAAGGAACACGGTCAGTGGATTGAGAAAAACGGTGTGCTTATGATGGCAATGCTTCATCCTGCGGCAATTTTGCGTGATCCACGCAGAAAGCCCGATGCTTTTGACGATTTCTTAAAGCTCCGTGATAAAATCAACGAGGTCTGTAATCATACATATGAATAATTTTTTGCAGCGGAGGTCTAGTGTGACCTCTGCTGTTTTTATATGTATAATTTCAAAATATTGTACATACAGATGACGAATACGGTAAGATTTCTGTTGATATTGCGATGTTAATTTGGTATAATTAGTATGCAAAGCACAGCGATTTTTTCTGTAAGAAACATATGAAAAGGGTGATTTTATGAGTCTTGTAGAATTTAATAATGTTTACAAAAGATACAAAACGGGTGAGATTGTTATCAATGCGGTTGACGGCATTTCGTTCAAGGTTGAGGAGGGCGAGTTTGCAATTGTAGTCGGTGCGTCCGGTGCAGGCAAAACAACCGTTCTGAATATTCTCGGCGGAATGGACAGCTGTTCCGAGGGCGAAATCATTGTCGGCGGAAAGGATATAAGCAAATTTAAGGACAAACAGCTTATTGAGTACAGACGGCATGACATAGGCTTTGTGTTCCAGTTCTACAACCTTGTTCATAACCTAACGGCAAAGGAAAATGTTGAGCTTGCCGCTCAGATTTGCAGTAATCCTCTTGACAGTGAAACTGCTCTTGACAGCGTGGGCTTGCTTGAAAGGGCAAACAACTTCCCAGCACAGCTTTCGGGCGGTGAACAGCAGAGAGTTTCAATCGCAAGAGCACTTGCCAAAAGACCGAAGCTTTTGCTTTGTGACGAACCGACAGGTGCGCTTGACTACAACACGGGCAGACAGATTCTGAAATTGTTGCAGGAAACCTGCCGTAAAGACAAAATGACCGTTGTTCTCATCACTCACAACGGAGCAATAACGCCGATGGCGGATCACATTATAAGAATGAAAAGCGGAAAAATTGTTGAAGATATTTACAATGAAAATCCGAAAAATGTTGAAGAAATTGAGTGGTAAAAAATGAAAAGGAGGTGTCACAATGACTAAATCCTTGATAAAAAACACATTCAGAGAAATTAAAAATACAAAAGCAAGATTTATCTCAATTATGGCGATTATCGCCCTCGGAGTAGGATTTTTTGCCGGAATAAAGGCAACGGTTCCGTCAATGTACAATCTTGCAAGAACCTACACGGACGAGCAGGAGCTTATGGATTACCGACTTGTGTCAACGGTCGGATTTGATGAGGACGACATAAAGGCGGTAAAAAATACGGACGGAGTAACCTCTGTTATGCCGTCATATTTCTGCGATGTTCAGACCGATGCCGACAGCGGCGGCAGGACTATGAGAGTCATTGCACTTCCCGAAAAATACGGTGATAATTCCGTTCAGAACAAGCTTGTTTTGACGGAAGGCAGACTTCCCGAAAAGTCGGGTGAAATTGCAGCCGATTCAAGCTCGTTCACGGCAGAGGGTTATAAAATCGGTGACAAAATCAGATTTGCAAAACAGACGGGCGATACAGATACTTCAACCGAACTTAAAACCCTTGAATACACGGTGGTCGGTCTTGTGCAGTCACCTCTTTACATAGCATATCAGCGAGGAACTACGACGGTCGGCAACGGAAAAATCTCGGATTATTTCTACATTTGCCCCGAAGATTTCGCCTTTGAACGCTACACGGAGCTTTATGTAAAAACCGATATTTCGGATAAATTCTTGGCATACACGGACGATTATGATAATGCCATAGAGAATAAAGCCGCCGATTTTGAAAAGGTGGGAGAGAACAGGAGCAACAGCTTTACGGTTGAGGTTATCGACAAGGCTAAGAACGACCTTGCAGATGCAAAACAGGAGTATTCGGACAATAAAGAAAAAACCGAAAAGAAGCTTGCCGATGCAAAGACGGCGATTGATGACGGCAAAAAAGAGCTGAAAACCAAGACCGAGGATGCACAGAAAAAACTTGATTCGGCAAAGCAGCAGATTGAGGACGGCAAGACACAGCTTGAAAATTCACGCAATGAATACAACACAAAAATTGCCGATGCACAGGCTCAGATTGCCGAAAAGGAAAGTCAGCTTAATTCTGCCGAAAAGCAATATAATTCTTCAAAAGCAGAATTTGATAAAGAAATTTCAAAATCACAGGCTGAAATAGAAAATGCGGAATATCAGTTGCAGTCGGCAAAGGATACATTTCAAACCGAACAGGAACCACAGCTTTTGGCAGGGATAAGTCAGGCTGAGGATGCCGTTTCCGCTTTGCAGTATCAAATCAGTCAGACAACCGATGAAGAAACGCTTGCTGTTTTGAACGCACAGCTTGAACAGGCTCAGCAGAAGCTTGACGAACTCAACGCAACATACGATTCCGCAAAGGCACAGCTTGAAGAAAGCGAAAGCCGACTTTCCGAAAGCAAGGCACTTTTTGAACAGAAAAAGAGTGAGGGACAGGCTCAGCTTGACTACGCATATTCACAGATTTCAAGCGGAAGGACACAACTTGATGCCGCAAAAGCTGAACTTGCACAACAGTCGGCAGACGGTCAGGCACAGCTTGATTCGGCAGAAAGCAAGCTGAATGACGCTCAGAGCGAGTACGACAGAGGTGTTGCAAAGCTTGCCGAGGAAAAGAAAAACGGCGAGAAAAAACTCTCCGATGCACAGACAGAATACGATGACGGTGTTAAAAAAGCCGATGAAGAATTCAAAAAGGCAGAGGATAAAATCAAAGACGCAGAGGAAAAAATCAATTCTCTTACAGAACCAGAGTGGTATGTCTTCGACAGAAGCGACAACCCGGGTTACTCAACATTTTCTTCAAATGCTGACAGACTCGGCGCTGTTGCAACGGTATTTCCGGTATTCTTCCTGCTCGTAGCGGTGCTTGTCTGCGTAACCACAATGACAAGACTAATTGAGGAGAAGCGTACCGAAATCGGAACGCTGAAAGCACTCGGCTACAGCAACACAAGCATTGTAATGAAGTTTGTAATCTACTCATTGCTTGCGGCTGTTATCGGAAGTGTAATCGGTATTTTAATCGGCATTTTCACCTTGCCGTTTGTAATTTATGATGCTTACAAAATTATGTATTACATCGGCGATATAACGCTGATACCCGACTATACAAGCATAATTTTCGGAATTGTTGCCGCAGTTGTCTGCACGGTTGTTGTGTCGGTTGTAGTGTGTGCAAAATCTCTGCACGAAAAGCCTGCGGCTGTTATGCGGCCGAAAGCACCAAAGGCGGGCAAGAGAATTTTGCTTGAACGCATAAAACCGTTGTGGTCACATATGAGCTTTAACTCAAAGCTGACCGCAAGAAATCTGTTCAGATACAAGGTAAGACTTTGTATGACTGTTATCGGTGTGGCAGGCTGTACGGCTCTGATTGTTGCCGCATTCGGTTTGCTCAACAGCTTTGAACCGATGACACACGATCAGTTTGAAACAATCTATAAATACGACGCCGTTGTTGTTCCTAAAGACAGCGGAAGTGCCGACAATCTTTCGTTTTTGACAGATACACTTGATAAAAACAGCAATGTCAAACTCTCAATGCTTGTTTCACAGCAGGAATGTACGGTAACACACGGCAGTAAGGTTAAGGACAGCGACACAAATCTTGTTGTACCGCAGAATCCCGAAAAGTTTGACGAAATTGTTTCTCTGCATACAAGAAAAGGCAAAGAAGAACTCAAGCTTTCGGACAGCGGAGTAATGCTCAGTGAAAAAATGTGCAGTGAGCTTGGAATAAAAACGGGCGACAAAATCACACTGAATGTTGACGGCAAAAAGGCAGAGGTCAAGGTCAGCGGAATTTTTGAACAGTACATTTACAATTTTGTCTACATGACGCCAACCGCCTATAAGAGCTTGTTCGGCAGTGACTGCACCTATAATATGGCTGATGTCGCACTCAAAGATACCTCGGATTCCGCCTGCGACAAATTCGGCTCACAGGTTTTATCAGATGATAAAATTGCGGCGGTAAGCTACATTGCGTCAAGCTTAAACGAATTTAGAAATATGCTCAACTCTCTTGATATGGTTGTTACGGTTATGATAATCTGCGCAGCGGCACTTGCCTTTGTTGTGCTCTACAACCTGACAAATATCAACATTGCCGAGCGTGTCCGTGAAATTGCAACCTTTAAGGTTCTCGGATTCTACAATCGTGAAACTTCATCCTTCATTTACAAAGAGAACATAATTTTGACTATTCTCGGAATTATCGTAGGTCTGTTCCTCGGAAACCTTTTGACAGGTTTCATCATTCAGACGGTTGAGGTTGACAATGTTATGTTCGGAAGAGATATTTATTTCACTTCATACCTCTATGCGGCAGGGCTGACATTCTTGTTTTCAATTCTTGTAAATGCGGTTATGAGCTTTAAGATTAAAGCCGTTAATATGGTAGAAAGTCTTAAAAGCGTTGAATAACGGAATATTTTGCCGTATGCTTAAAAAATCTTTTGTAAAATATTGATTGAATACAGCAATTGTGTTATAATACAGAAGAATAGGCTAAATAAATAGGCTGACAGGCAAAATATCTGTGAAAGGATAGTTACAGTAATGATAAAAGCTAATGAATACCGCACAGTCACCTGCGGTGAGTTAAGAGAAGAAAATATCGGACAGCAGGTCAGAGTTGCGGGCTGGGTTGAAAATATCCGTGACCACGGCGGTGTAATGTTCCTCGATATCCGTGATCAGTACGGTGTGCTTCAGGTTGTTGTTCACAACGATGAACTCCTTAAGGATATCAACAAGGAATGTACAGTAACTCTCAGCGGTACTGTTGTTAAGCGTGACGAAGAAACAATTAACAAGAAGATTGCAACAGGTTTCGTTGAAGTTCACACGGAGGACATCAAGGTTCTCGGTAAGTGTAAGAATGTTCTTCCGTTTGAGGTTGCAACCTCTACAAATACCAATGAAGAAGTAAGACTTAAATATCGTTTTCTTGACCTCCGTAACCCGAAGGTTCACAATAATATTATGATTCGTTCGCAGATTATCACATTTCTGCGCAACAAGATGAACGAAATGGGCTTTATGGAGATTCAGACTCCTATCCTTTCAACTTCATCTCCGGAGGGCGCTCGTGATTACCTTATCCCGAGCAGAAAGCACAAGGGCAGATTCTACGCTCTCCCACAGGCTCCTCAGATTTTTAAACAGCTCCTTATGGTGTCAGGTTTTGACAGGTATTTCCAGATTGCACCTTGCTTCCGTGATGAGGACGCGCGTGCAGACCGTTCACCGGGTGAGTTCTATCAGCTTGATTTTGAAATGGCTTTCGCAACACAGGAAGATGTATTTGCTGTTGCTGAAGAGGTTCTTTACGAAACATTCAAGAAGTTTTCAAATAAAGAGGTTTCAAAGCCTCCGTTTGCCCGTATTCCGTATGCAGAGAGTATGCTCAAGTACGGTACAGACAAGCCTGACCTCCGCAATCCGCTCGTAATTGTTGAAATCAGCGATATGTTTGAGGAAACAGACTTTGCTCCGTTCCGCAAAAAGACAGTTCGTTCAATCAATGTTCCGAACGCCGCAGGTCAGTCAAAGAAGTGGTTCAAGAAGATGGAGGAGTTCGCTCTTTCAATCGGCATGAAGGGCCTTGGCTATGTTAAGGTTAGAGATGACCTCACATTTGACGGTCCGATTGACAAGTTCCTTAAAGAGGGCGACCGTGAAGAACTTATCAGCCGTAACGGTTCAAAAGCAGGCGATGTAATCTACTTTATTGCCGATACTGCTCAGGAAGCTCCAAAGCTTGCGGGTCAGATCAGAACAGAGGTTGCAAAGCGTCTTGACCTTATCGATACAAGCCGTTTTGAAATGTGCTTTATCGTTGACTTCCCGATGTTTGAGAGAGATGAAGAAACAAATCAAATTATCTTCACACACAATCCTTTCTCAATGCCGCAGGGCGGTCTTGACAGCCTTCTTAACAAGGATCCCGAAGAGGTTCTTGCTTATCAGTACGATATCGTTTGCAACGGTGTAGAGCTTTCATCAGGCGCTGTTCGTAACCACGATATTGAAATTATGAAGAAAGCGTTCGAGCTTGCAGGCTACAGTGAGGATGACCTCAAGGCTAAGTTCTCCGCACTTTACAATGCGTTCCAGTACGGTGCTCCGCCGCACGCAGGTATGGCTCCGGGTGTTGACCGTATGATTATGCTCCTTACAGAGGAAGAGAACATCAGAGAAGTTATTGCATTCCCGATGAACTCCAATGCTCAGGATCTTCTCCTCGGTTCACCGGGTGAGGTAACAGAACAGCAGCTCCGTGAGGTTCATATTAAATTAAGATAAAAACTGCATTTGCAGTCATATATTCAAACTCAAAGGGCGAGTTATATATTATATGACTTGCCCTATTTTCTTTAAAAAGGACGGTTTTTATGGTAACAAGAGAAGATGTTGAAAACATTGCGTTGCTTTCAAAGCTTTTTGTTCCCGAAGAGGAGCTTGACGGCCTTACAAAGTCAATGCAGGAAATCATAGATTTTGCCGACACAATCAATAACGCTCCGACAGACGGCGAGGAGTTTGACGATATTAACAATCTGTCAAATGTTTTTCGTGAGGATGAGGTTGTTGAGTCCTACGATACAAAGGAAATTCTTTCAAATGCTCCTGAGCAGGCAGAGGATCACTTCCTTGTAAGAAACAGAGAGTAAGGCGGTGTAAAAATGGGTTCTATTGAAAAAATTCATGAAATGCTTGTGTCAAAAGAGTGTTCATGTACCGAGCTTACAAAAAGCTATCTTGACGAAATCGAAAAGGCTGACGGCGAGCTTAACGCATATGTTAATGTAACAGGCGAGGAGGCTCTGAAAACTGCCGAGGCTGTTGACAGAAAAATTGCCTCCGGCGAGGAAATCGGTATGCTCGAGGGTGTTCCGATGACGCTCAAGGATAATATTTCAACAAAGGGAATTGAAACAACCTGTTGTTCAAAAATTCTCACAGGCTATAAGCCGATTTATAACGCAACCGTTTGGGAAACTCTTGCAGGCGAAAACGCAGTTATGCTCGGCAAGACGAATATGGACGAGTTCGCAATGGGCTCTTCATGCGAAACATCATACTTTGGCGGTGCAATGAATCCGTTTGATTCAAACTATGTTTCAGGCGGTTCATCAGGCGGTGTTGCAAGTGCGGTAGGCGCAAACATTGCCGCTTACGGTCTTGGCTCTGATACAGGCGGATCAATCCGTCAGCCGGCATCATTCTGCGGTATTGTAGGTCTTAAACCTACTTACGGTGCGGTTTCCCGTTACGGTCTTATCGCATATGCAAGTTCACTTGACCAGATTGGACCGATTACAAAGTCTGTTGAGGACGCTGCAATTGTTTTTGATGCAATTTCAAAGAGAGATGAAAAAGATTCAACCTCAAAGGGCTTTGTCGGTGACACTTATTCAAAACTCAACAATGACATCAAGGGTATGAAAATCGGTATTGCAAAGGAATATCTTGAGGGTGTCCGTGACGATGTAAAAGAGGCTGTCTTAAAGGCTGCCGATATCTACAAGTCAATGGGCGCAGAGATTGTTTACTTTGACCTGCCAGAACTCAAATTTGCCCTTCCTGTTTACTATATCATCGCCTGTGCCGAGGCATCTTCAAACCTTGGCAGATATGACGGTATCCGTTTCGGTTACAAAACCGAGCATTACAACGGCACTCACGATATGGTTTGCCGTACCCGTTCGGAGGGATTCGGCGAAGAGGTTAAACGCAGAATCCTCCTCGGTACTTATGTGCTTTCCGCAGGTTACTATGACGCTTATTACAAAAAGGCTCAGAATCTTCGTGGAACTATCGTTAAGGCATTCAACAACGCATTTGAAAAGTGCGATGTAATCCTTGCTCCGACAGTTCCTATGACAGCATTTGAAAAGGGACACGCTGTAAGCGATCCGATTGAAACCTATCTTACGGATATCTGCACTGTACCTGTCAATATTGCAGGTTTGCCGGGTGTTTCGGTTCCGTGCGGATTTAACGCAAAGGGTATGCCGATTGGTATGCAGCTTATCGGCAAGAGCTTTGGCGAGGCTGAAATTCTTAATGCGGCATACAAATATCAGCAGGCTGCTGCTGAAAACTTTAAGGATACAAAGTGGGGTGTTAAGCTGTGAGTTACGAATTAGTTGCGGGTTTTGAAACCCATATTGAGCTTGCCACAAAGACAAAAATCTTCTGCGGCTGTACTACAAAATTCGGCGGTGCGCCAAACAGCCATTGCTGTCCCGTATGTATCGGTCTGCCGGGAACACTTCCAAAGCTTAACCGTGAGGTAGTTCGCTATGCAATCCGTGCAGGTCTTGCAGTTCACGGTGAAATCGCAGAGATTTCAAAAATGGACAGAAAGAACTACTGCTATCCCGACCTTTCAAAGGCTTATCAGATCAGCCAGCTTTATGCTCCGCTTATTATAGGCGGTTATGTTGAACTTTCAAACGGCAGAAAAATCCGTTTGCACCACATTCACATTGAAGAGGACGCAGGAAAGCTCATTCATCAGCACGGCGACACATATGTTGACTATAACCGTGGCGGTGTTCCTCTTATAGAAATCGTTTCAGAGCCTGACATTCGTTCAATTGACGAGGCGAGAGAGTATGTTGAAAAGCTTCAGCAGGTTATGCGTTACATCGGAATTTCCGACTGTAAGATGCAGGAAGGCTCAATGCGTTGCGATGTAAACATTTCGGTTCGTCCAAAGGGCAGCGAAAAGCTTGGTACAAGAACCGAAATTAAAAATATGAACTCAATCAACAACATAGCAAAGGCTATGGAGTATGAGTTTGAAAGACAGGTTGACCTCATTGAAAACGGCGGAAGTGTTGTTCAGGAAACTCTCCGTTATGATGACGCAACCAACACAACGTCTTCAATGAGAAGTAAAGAGGACGCTCACGATTACCGTTATTTCCGTGATCCCGACCTTGTTACTATCCATGTTCCGAAAGATGTTGTTGAAGAAATCAAGGCTACAATGCCTGAGCTTCCTGCCGACAAGTGCAGAAGATATATTGACGTACTTGCAATTCCCGAAAAGGATGCACAGCTTCTTACAAAGTACCGCAAAATCAGCGAATATTTTGACAAGGCTTGCGAGGGTGTTAAGTCACCAAAGACAGTTTCAAACTTCATTATCGGTCAGATTTTCCGCAGAACGGAAACCGAGGCTGACAAGGAAATCTTTGATGTTGCGGTTACTCCCGAACAGCTTAACGAGCTTGTAAAACTTCTTGACAGCGGTAAAATCCGCAACAACCTTGCAAAGGCAACACTTGAAAAAATGCTTGACAGCGGCAAGGGTGCTCTTGAATTTATCAGCGAAAGCGATATGGGCGGTCTTGACGAAAACGCACTCAACGATTTGTGCAAGCAGGCTGTTGAGAGCAATCCAAAGGCTGTTGAGGACTATAAGAACGGCAAGGAAAAGGCGATTAAGTCGCTTGTCGGAAATGTTATGAAGAACAGCAGAGGTAAGGCAGATCCTGCTCTTGCAGAGTCAAAAATTAAGGAACTTATCGGCTGATAACTTAAACTTTCACGGGGGTGTGTCTTATGAAAGAAAAAATCAAAGTAACGGCAGTTGTAATGTTTCTCGGAGTTATATTTTCGGGAATTTTGGTTGCATACAAGCTGGTTAATACGATTATCCCGTCATTTGACGGCGGATCGGCATCGGTTTTCGACTATCTGCTAATCGTGACTGTCACCGTTTCAATGGTGCTGAAGCTCGCAGTAGGTTCAATGGGACTGAGAGCCGTTTCAAAAAAGACATCACCGCCGGATATGCAAAAAATGTTGAAAACTTCGGGCAAACTCGCAGTAGTGCTTGTGCTTATCGGAGTGCTTAACATCATATTTAATGTTGTCAACGGACAGGTTGTTTTTGTGATTGAAGTGTTCGATATAGCAACCGATATTCTCCTCGGTTTTGTGTATATACTTGCCTCCTCAAGTGTTCGTGCCGGCAGAGAATAAGTTCGGATTTTAGATTACCAAATAAAAAATTAACGGTTGGATTTACGAAAAAAGTAATCCAACCGTTTTTTGTTTGGTTTTATGAATATTGCAAGTAAATACAGTTTTGTAGGGGCGTTCATCGGACGCCCGCACGGCGAGCCGCCGTTCCCAGTTCGTGAAGACAGTTTTAATTAAATGTAAAATTGAAAATTGAAAATGGAAAATTAATGTCGGGAAGACAGTTTGTAATGTAAAAAACATATTATGCCCGAGCGTAACATTGCAACCGTTCGCACAATTCCGTAGGGGCGTTCATTGGACGCCCGCACGGCGAGCCGCCGTTCCCAATTCGTGAAGATAGATTGCATAATAAACAGCATATTATGCCCGAGTGCAAAATTGCAAGTGTTTATGCAGTCTATGCTGTAGGGGCGTTCATTGGACGCCCGCATTGATGTAACATTTTGTTTATTCACATAACTTATGATTTAATCAAAAATGTGTATTCATTTGCAACGGTGAACAAGGTTTGCCGTTGCAAAACAGACGATATCTTTCTGCGACTGCAAACAATAAAAATAACCAAAACCTATTGATTTTATTAATCGGTTATGGTATAATAAGCTCGTTGTAAAGCAGACTGAACAATCAGCTTGTCTTGCAATGGTGTTCTTTTGTACAATATATTTCTTTTTACGAACAAAGAAATGAATAATTTAGTTCAGAATTGCAAGAAGTCAAAAAGCGTGCAATTAAGTGAGCGACAGGCCCTGTACGATTGGGGTCTGTGAATCATGTCAGGCGGGGAACCGAGCAGCATTAAGCAGTATTGCCGATGCGATGCAGTAAGTCTGTCGTTCACTCATTTGTACGATTGCCGTTATTTCGGCTGACGGCTTGCATTTTTTGTTGATTGCGGGGTGAATTTTTGTATCAGGTACTCTATAGAAAGTGGCGACCGAAAACATTTGCCGATGTTTCGGGACAGGAACACATAACCACAACTCTTTTAAACGAAATCAGCACCAACCGTCTTAACCATGCATATCTTTTTACGGGTTCAAGAGGTACGGGCAAAACTACCTGTGCAAAAATTCTTGCGAAGGCAGTCAATTGCCTTCATCCCGTAAACGGAAATCCCTGCGGTGAATGTGAAATCTGCAAGGGAATTGACGACGGCAGTATCCTCGACATTGTCGAAATGGATGCCGCATCCAACAGAAAAATTGATGATATCCGTCAGATTATTGACGAGGTTCAGTTCAAGCCCGCAAAGTGCAAATACAGGGTTTACATCATTGACGAGGTTCATATGCTCACAACCGAGGCGTTCAATGCCTTGCTCAAAACGCTTGAAGAACCTCCCGAACATGTCATATTCATTCTGGCAACTACCGAAGTTCACAAGCTTCCGCAGACAATTCTGTCACGCTGTCAGCGTTTCGATTTTCACAGAATCCCACCCCGTGCAATAGCAGACAGACTGCTCTATGTTGCAAATCAGGAGGGCGTGACACTGAGCGACAGTGCCGCAATGCTTGCCGCATCTGTTGCTGACGGTGCGTTGCGAGATGCTCTTTCGCTTCTTGACAGATGTATTGCAATCAGCTCGCAAATTGATGAAGATGTTGTTCGCAGTGCCGCAGGACTTGCGAGAAAGACGTATCTTTTTGAGCTTTCTAATTGTGTAATCAATAAGAACACAGCAAAGGCACTTGAAATTGTTGACAGGCTTTACGGTGAGTCCAAGGATATGGCAAGGCTTTGCGATGAATTGCTTTCGCATTTCAGAACGCTTATGCTCATAAAGTCGGTAAAAAATCCGAGGGATATCGTGATTATGGCTGACGATGAGTTTGAACAGGCTCAAACGCAGTCGGATTACCTCTCACTTGCCGACATTGTTTATTATATGGATGTGCTTTCAAAGGCATATCAGAATATGGGCAGGGGAACAGGCGACAGAACAGAGCTTGAAATGGCGGTTGTAAAGCTGTCATCGGCTGAGCTTGACGGTACAATTGAGGCTTTGACCGCAAGGGTAACCGCTCTTGAAAAGGCTGTTAAAAAGGGAATAAAGGTGAACTATGTTCCCGAACAGGTGCAAACTGTACCGCAGTCTGTTCAGAATGAAACTCCAAAACCCGAGGTTCAAAATGCAGAACCCGAAAAGTCACAGGAAACAAAACCTGTTTCGGAAAAAATAAAGGACGAGCCGGTAATTCCGACGCCTCCTGTTGAGATGCCGACACCGAAACAGCCCGTTCAGCCAATACAGGAACAACCCGTTTCTGCACAGCAAAAGCCTAAGAAAACAGCTCAAAGACAGAGCGTTGACCTTGATGCAATCTATAATAACGCACAGCCTTTTCCCGATTGGGCAGAGGTAGTCAACAATATGAAACCTGTTTCAAGGGCAATTGCGGCGGCATTTGCAAATTCTGCCGCTTACACAAGCGGAAAATATTTGCTGATTGACACAGATAATGAAATGGCTTTTGAACTTCTCAAAAATAACGAAAGACGACAGGAAATCCGTCAGCTTATTTTAGAAACAACAGGTCAGCACTATAATCTCGGTCCGTATAAAAGACCGAGTGCAAAACAAGAAGAAAAAACCGATCCCGTTGACAAGCTTATTGAAAGCTTGCAGGGAAGCGATGTAATAATAACACAAGAATAACCGAAAGGAAGATAAAATTATGAAAGCAAGATTACCAAAGGGTTACGGCAGCGGCGGAGCAAACAACATTCAGCAGCTTGCCCGTCAGGCTCAGAAACTTCAGGATGATATGGAGGCCGCATCAAAGGAACTCGAAACAAAAGAGTATGAGGCAACAGCCGGCGGCGGTGCAGTTAAGGTTACAGTAACAGGCAAAATGGAACTCACAAAGGTTGAGATTTCACCGGAAGTTGTTGATCCCGAGGATGTAGAAATGCTCTCAGACCTCGTTATGGCAGCCGCAAATGAGGCAATCAGAGCAGCCGCTAAGGAAAAAGAGGACAAAATGGAAACAATCTCAGGCGGACTTAACATTCCGGGAATGTTCTGATTATGTCGGGATATAATGTTGCTCCGCTTGAAAATTTGGTGGAGCAGTTTGAAAGAATGCCGGGAATCGGTAATAAAACCGCTCAAAGACTTGCATATTATGTTCTCAATCTGTCAAAAACAGAAGCGGAACAGCTTGCGGGTGCGGTGATGGATGCCCACACAAAGATTCACTATTGCAGTAAATGCTGTAATCTTACAGACAAAGACCTTTGTCCCGTGTGTGCAAATCCCGCAAGGGATCATTCCGTTATCTGCGTTGTTGAAACTCCGAGAGATGCTACGGCTATTGAAAATACCCACGAATTTAAGGGCGTTTATCATGTTCTCCACGGTTCAATCTCACCGCTTAACGATATCGGTCCCGACAACCTTACAATAAAAGAACTGCTTGCAAGGCTTAACGAGGAATCGGTTGAGGAGGTCATTATGGCAACTAACCCGACCGTTGAGGGCGATGCAACGGCTCTGTACATTTCAAAGCTCTTAAAGCCACTTGGCGTAAAGGTGACAAGACTTGCCTACGGTATCCCCGTTGGCGGTGACCTTGAATATGCTGATGAATACACCCTTGCAAAGGCTCTTGAGGGCAGAAATGAAATTTAATTTCTTGATTTAAACTATTGACAAATTGTCAAAACAGTAGTATAATCTTGTATTCCACAGTAGAAAGGAGGATGTGCGGTGGCAAATATGAAAACAATTGCTCAGAACAAAAAGGCAAGACACGATTATTTTGTCGAGGAAACCTATGAAGCCGGAATTGAGCTTTGCGGTACGGAAGTAAAATCCTTGCGTGCAGGCAGAGTAAATCTCAAGGACAGCTGGTGTTCAATTGTTGACGACGAAATTTTTGTCAACGGAATGCACATTTCTCCTTACGAACAGGGAAACATCTTTAACCGTGATCCGATGCGTGTGAGAAAACTTCTTATGCACAAAAAAGAGATTTTAAAGCTCTATGGCACGGTTAAGCAGACGGGATATTCACTTATCCCGATTAGTCTGTATTTCAAGGACAGCAAGGTAAAACTTCAGGTTGGACTCTGCAAAGGTAAAAAGCTATACGATAAGCGTGCCGATATGGCAGAACGCTCCGCAAAGCGTGATATCGAAAGAGCCTTGAAGTCAAAACAGATTTAATAAACAAAAACCGCATTTGCGAGGGCGGATGCGGTCATATATGGGGATGTAAAGGTTTCGACGGGGATTTCAAACCTTGGTAAGCGAGCGGCGGTGCGGAACCGCCATAAAATCCGCAACTTTAAAATTAACTGACAACAAAACAGTTGCTTTAGCAGCCTGAGTGCTGCTCGTTCCTGCACAGAGTACCTCGGCTGTGTAAGGGGCGTCGATTAGAGGTAAATGTGAACAGGGGAGCGCTCCGAACCCTGTCACAGCTTAGGAGCTGCCAAAGTGCATAGCCTGTTGATGGGCGATGCACCGAGGGAGATTTAAAACACCAACTGCGCTCGGAGAAACCCTTGGCAAGATTTTTTCGGACAGGGGTTCAATTCCCCTCATCTCCACCAACTCGGTCACGATTGCATATGCAGTCGTGACTTTTTCTATGCAAAATTATTAGTATATCTATGTAGTCAGCTTTATTGTTATGGTTTGGTGTAATGTTAAGAAAACAGAAAATTTTCAGATTCTATATTTTTTAGTCTTTTAAAATCGACAAAAATCTTGCATAAGCAGACTGAATAATATATAATTTACTTATATAGTGAACAATGCTCACTTGTGTGAAAATTAATTATATTATAATACAATGAGGTACTATATATGAAGAAAGATTACAAAACACTTTTTAATAATCTAATTACTAGTAAAATAGATGAATTAATAATAAAATATGATTCTAAAAAGGATAATTATACATACCAAGGATTTAGCCATTTATGTGATTCTACATCTTTGGATGAATTATCTAACTTGGTAATTGATGATATTGTATTTTACACATTTTCTGAAGACGAGATTCTTGAATATGATAATAAATTTAATTTTCTAGATGATTTAAGATCAGCTGCTAAATATGCATATGCACAAAGATTGCCACAACGGAAAAATGAAAAAACCGATGGTTTATTAGGTGAAGTATTACTAGATTTATTCATTCAAAGATACTCATTGAATGCTAAAAAATTGGTTGTTAGAGCGAAACATACTGAGATAAAATCAAGACAAGAAATTACTGGGTACGACGCATTGTATTTTACCAAAAATAAAGATGAAATTTCATTTTGGTTAGGACAAGCAAAAGCAGGTGAAAAGGAATATTGCAAACAAAGCATCTCGAAAGATTTGAATGAAAAATATAAAAAAGAATACTTTGCTAATACTGCATTTTATATAGCAGATAAAAGGGATACTAATGAATTAGATGATATCTTAGTTGGTATAAATAAAATCTGTTTTGAGGCACAAAAAAATAATATGGATGCAAAACAAAAAATTAATAATCTTTTTTTATTTTTAAAAAGAAACAATATTAAAATAAAAATTCCTTGTATGATTGCATATACAAAAGATATTTATAATGATGAATTTAAATTAAAGCAAAAAGTTGAACAAGAAGTAGATAGCATTATGAAATATATGGATAAAATATCTTATTCAATAGATATTAAACTTGAATATGAAATACTCTTTTGGATATTACCTGTAAAAAGTGTAAGTTATATCAGAAATAAACTAATCGACTTAAAGAAAGAAGCAATTTGATATGGAATATTTGTATGAACTTATTGATTTATTGAATAGGTACACAGAACGAAACATAGAAATTGAAAATAAGATACGTGATCTGGTTTGTTATTTATCAGAAAAACCAGAATGTATAAGTAATAAATTATATAGGAGCGTTATTTTTGAAGCTTCCGAAAAATTAAGAACATTTGGATATATAAAAGGGCAAAATAAGATTTTAATCAATGAATTTAATGAAAATGAAATGTTTTATGTGAAGCATAAAGCTATTCAGAAATATTATCAATCAAAAGTATATAAAAATAATTTATTAGATAAAAGACAAAAAGATATTATAGATGAATTTGAAACACTTGAATCTAAACGTATCTTATTAAGTGCTCCTACCTCGTTTGGCAAGACTTTTTTATTGCGTGAAATCATTTTTATGAATAAAGAAAAGTATAAAAATATTTTAATGGTTTTTCCAACTATTGCACTTCTTAATGAAAATTCAGATAACATTTACGAATTGATAAGTAATTTTAATTTGGAATACAAAGTTATTAATAATGTGTATACTAATTTTGATGAATCATCTAAACATATTTTTGTACTCACACCTGAGAGAACTCTAAAATTATTATCAGATCATATGAATTTAAAAATTGATTTTTTCTTTTTTGATGAAGTATATAAAATTGATGAAGATTACAATAAAAATGACGGTAGTCAAAGTATCATAAAAAGTAATAGAGCAAAAGCCTTTAGAATAGCTTTATATTTATTATCTAAAACTGTAAAAGATTATTATTTGGCAGGACCATATCTTGATTTAAATTATTTGCAGAACGGCATGGCTGAATTTTTAAAAAAGAACCATATTACTAAATTAGAAATTAATTTTGAGCCTACAATAAGAATAGAGTATGATGCTTGGAAGTTGAATTGTATCGAAAAACATCCAGTGTTAGGGGAAAGTAAAAAAATTATTTTTGAAAATAGAACTAAATCGATAAATGAAAAAATTGTTGGCATAACAAAATATATTAAAAAAAATAATTTAGGTCAAACAATTTTTTATTGTTCTACTCCGTCAAAATCTATGAATTATACGAGGGATATTTATAATTTATTTGATGTTAATACTGATAAAATACCCTGGAATTTCATTGAACATTTAAAAAGAAAATATAATATAAAATTAAATAACATTAATAGTAGTTCATATTGGAGTTTAATAAAAGCATTGGAACATGGAATAGGTATTCATCATGGCAAATTTCCAAAATATATTCAGAATGAAATACTTAGGTTATTTAACAATGGTACTTTTAACTATTTGTTTTGTACATCTACAATTATAGAAGGTGTAAATACTAATGCTAGAAACATTGTTATACTTAATAATAGCGTTGGTAGATCAGAATTGACGTCATTTGCCCTTAAAAATATAAAAGGACGTGCTGGCAGATATTATCATAACAATATAGGTAGAATTTTTTATACAGATAAAAAACAACG
>OIIF01000212.1_pt1 | contig 18579 bp, 17 predicted proteins | sample 1583181 | NCBI WGS metagenome assembly OIIF01 (sample SAMN02675044, study PRJEB24791) | human gut metagenome, SKBSTL002 | isolation source: stool | host: Homo sapiens | place: USA
GATCTGCATGACGGATGGCCGAGACAGCTCCGGACAGCACCTGTTCGTCGAGGCCCTCTTCATAAAGGACCACGTCCGGCTTGACGATGCCGCCGCACTCGTCGCAGCGGGGCACGCCGTCGCCGACGCCCGCCGCATCCTCAATGAACTGCACCGGGAAGAATTTGCCGCACCGCGTACAGTAGTTGCGCAGGGTCGAGCCGTGCAGCTCATACACGGTCTTGCTGCCCGCGGCCTGGTGCAGGCCGTCGATGTTCTGGGTCACGACGGCCCTGCATTTGCCCTCGCGCTCCAACGCCGCCAGACGCAGGTGGGCCGCGTTGGGCTTTGCCCCGTGGACGATGAGCTTCTGGCGGTAGAAGTCAAAAAACTCAGCGGTGTGGGTCTCGTAGAAGGTGTGGGAGAGCATCGTCTCGGGCGGGTACTTGAATTTTTGGTGGTACAGCCCGTCCACCGAGCGGAAATCGTGGATGCCGCTCTCGGTCGAGACGCCCGCCCCGCCGAAAAAGACCATGCTTTTTGTTGCTGCCAGAATTTCCTCTAATGCCGGAACCATGCAAACTGCCCCTTTCGCTTTTGACTTTTATGCCTTATAATATACTTATTATAATCTATTTTCGGAGGGATGCAAGATGCAGCGCGAAATCACACGGGAGCTGGTGCGCCGGCTGCTGCCCGGGCGCATGGCGGAGAGCAACAAGGGGAGCTACGGCAGTGTGCTGGCCGCGGCGGGCAGCATGGCCTACCGCGGGGCGGCGGCGCTCTGCACAGAGGGCGCTTTGCGCGGCGGGGCCGGGCTGGTGTATCTGGCCAGCGTCGAGCCTGTTATCCAGCTGGTGCTTTCCCGCACGCCGGAATGCTGCGCCTGCGGCTGCCGCACGGCGGCCAACGGGGGCATCCACCCGCAGGACGCCGACGCGCTGCGCCGCTGGTTCGCGGACAGGCACGCCGTTTTGCTGGCCGGGCCCGGGTTGGGGGAGAGCGCCGCCGATGTCTGTAAGGCCCTGCTCGGCAGGAACGCCCCGTGGGCCGGTGCCGTGCTGGACGCCGACGCACTGAACGCACTGGCAGCGGGGAAGTACAGGGGGGATCTGCCCGCAAACACGATCCTGACGCCCCACCCCGGCGAGGCCGCGCGGCTGCTGGGCCTGCCTGTGCCCGAGGTGCAGGCGGACCGCGAGGGTGCCGCCGTATCGCTGGCCGAAAAATATCACTGCGTCGCCGTTTTGAAAGGGCATCACACACTGGTTGCCGCGCCGGGCGGCACGGTCTGGCGCAATGAGACCGGCAATGCCGGGTTAGCCAAGGGCGGCAGCGGGGATGTGCTGGCGGGCATGACCAGCGCCCTGCTGGCCTGCGGTCTGCCTGCCTTTGAGGCCGCTGCCTGTGCCGTTTATCTCCACGGTGCAGCTGCCGACCGTGCTGCCGCCCTGCACGGGGAAACCGGGATGCTCCCGCATGATCTGCTGGATGCACTGGGGACCCTGTTTGCCGAAAACGGGCGCTGAGCAAGGGGACGATCCCATCAAAAAAAGAAACGCTTCCCTTCCTCTGGATTTGTGTTATACTGGAGCTATCCAAAACACAACGATCTGCCGGAAAGGAAGCGTTTCTTTTATGGTTCCTGCACTGGAAAAAATCATTGCCGAGAGCGACCGCATCGTCTTTTTTGGCGGCGCGGGCGTTTCTACGGAGAGCGGCATCCCGGATTTCCGCAGCGTGGACGGCCTGTACCACCAGAAATACGACTACCCGCCCGAAACCATCCTCAGCCATACCTTCTGGGAGGAAAACCCGGAGGAATTTTACCGTTTTTACCGCGACAAGCTGATCGTAAAGGGTGCAAAGCCCAACGCCGCCCATCTGCGGCTGGCAAAGCTGGAGCAGCAGGGCAAGCTGCGGGCGGTGGTCACCCAGAACATTGACGGCCTGCATCAGGCGGCGGGCAGCAAAACCGTGTACGAGCTGCACGGCAGCACCCTGCGCAACTACTGCACCCGCTGCGGCAGATTCTACGATGTGGATTTCATCGCAAACAGCACCGGTGTGCCCCGCTGCACCGAGTGCGGCGGCATCGTAAAGCCGGACGTGGTGCTTTACGAGGAGGGCTTGGACGAGGAGGTGCTGTCCGGCGCGGTGGATGCCATCCGCCATGCCGATACCCTTATCATCGGCGGCACCAGTCTGGTGGTGTACCCCGCCGCCGGGCTCATCCGGTACTTCCGGGGCGATAATTTGGTGGTCATCAACATGCAGCCCACCGGGGCTGATGCTTCTGCCGACCTGTGCATCGCAAAGCCCATCGGGCAAGTGCTGAGCGAGGACATCTCGCTGGACTGATTTTTGCACTGTAAGGCGCGCTGTTTCGCGCCGGTTCGCGCGCAGTTTTCCGTATGCTGATGGAAAGAACATCAGAACGGAGGAACTGCAAATGATTCAGGTATGCGACCCGCCGCGTCAGCGGCAGGTACGGCGGCTTTCCGCCGAGGAATTTTTTACATTGGTGCGCTGTGGCGGGGCGGGGTTTTACCGCCCCTGCTCCGAGGTGCTGCGGATGCTGATCGCAGGCGAGGCGTGGGGCACAGCCGGGGCAGCGCTGCTGGTGCTGCCCCTTACCGCCGATACCGCCGCCGCAGCGGCACTGCGCAGCTGGCTGGGACGCCGGCAGCTGGAGGGCGGCTGTCTGCTCACCCCGCTGGTGCGTACCGGCGAGGAGTTGCCCGCCCGGCTGGTGGAAATTGCCGCAGCCCGGGCAGACCGGCTGCGCCGCAAGGGCACGGCATGGGCGGTGGTAGAGTGCACCGAAACGGCGGCAGCGCTGTTGCCGCTGTATTTTCGGCAGGGCTTCGGGCTGCGGGCGCTGCGCCCGTTGGAAAGTCTTGCGCCCTGCTTTTTGCTGCGCACCGGCTGCGTGCCCGCCCGCACCGCGCCGGTGTGGGTGCCGCTGGAGGACAGGGTACAGCTGGCGCTGCTGCTGGCAAAGGGCTATGCTGCACTGGACAGCCGCCCCTACGGCGGCAGTCTTGCACTGGCGCTCTATCCGCTGAAAGAAACGGAATAACGTAAACCAGAGAGGGAATGGGAAATTATGAAGGCAGTGATTCTGGAAAGCTATGTGATGGAAGAAGGGGACTTGGACTGGTCCGGGGTAAAGGCACTGGTGCCGGACACCACCAGCTATGTGCGCACCGACTACGCCGACATCGCGCCCCGCATCGGGGATGCAGAACTGGTGCTCATCAACAAGTGCCGCATTGACGAGGCAATATTGGCGCAGTGCCCGAACCTCAAGTGGGTGGGCATCATCGCCACCGGTACGGATAATATCGACCTTGAAGCCTGCCGCCGCCATGGGGTGGCAGTGGCCAACGTGCCAGGGTACTCTACTTATAGCGTGGCCCAGATGACTTTTAGCCTGCTGCTGGCCATCTGCCAGTGCGCCCAGCGGTACGACCGGGCAGTAAAGGCCGGATACTGGCAGCTGGGCATCCCGGCAGAGTACGGTCTGCTGCCGCAGGTGGAGCTGCTGGGCAAGACCTTTGGCATCTACGGCTACGGCAGCATCGGCCGCCAGACCGCCCGCATTGCAAGGGCCTTTGGCATGGAGGTTCTGGTGTGCACCCGCACGGTGCGCCCGGAGTACGCCGCCGATGGGGTGGAGTTCGTGGACTTTGACACCCTGCTTGCCCGCAGCGATGTGCTCAGCCTGCACTGCCCGGCCACCCCGGAAACCCGCGGGCTGGTCAGCCGGGAAGCCCTTGCAAAAATGAAGCCCGGCGCTATTTTGCTGAACACTGCCCGGGGCGCACTGGTGGACGAGGAGGCCGTAGCCGATGCGCTGGAAAGCGGCAAGCTTGCCTTTTACGGTGCAGATGCTTTTGCCACCGAGCCGCTGCCGCCCCAAAGCCGGTTGCGCAGTCTGCCGGGCGCGGTGCTCACCCCGCATATCGCATGGACCACCAAGGAAGCATTGCAGCGGCTGATGGATATCACCACCGGCAACCTGCGCAGCTTTCTGGCCGGGAAAGGCGAGAATATCGTCAACCCTTGATTTTGGCAGGGCACTGTACTATACTGTTCCATGATTTCAGGCTCTCCCGGCAAAGGAACTGCCGTAAAAATAACGTATGCACAAGAGCATCCGGCAGCTTTGCCGCTGCTCTGAGGGAGGTAAAAATGAGTTACGCCATCGTATTCAGCAGCAAAACCGGCAACACCGCACTGCTGGCACAGACCCTGCAGGAGCAGCTGCCGCAGGCAGACTGCTGCTATTTCGGCGCACCGGACGCTGCCGCGCTGGCAGCAGACACCCTGTATGTGGGTTTCTGGACAGACAAGGGCAAGGCGGACGCCGACACGCTGGATTTCTTGCAGCAGCTGCACGGCAAGCGGGTGTTCCTGTTTGGCACCGCAGGCTTTGGCGGCAGTGCGCCCTACTTCGAAAAGATTCTTGCCGCCACCCGGAAGGCGCTGGACGGCAGCAACACCGTCATTGGCAGCTTTATGTGTCAGGGCAAAATGCCGGTGTCCGTCCGGCAGCGGTACGAGGCCATGAAGGCAAAGCCTTTGCACATCCCCAATCTGGATGCCCTGATCGAAAACTTCGATAAGGCGCTCTCCCACCCGGATGCCGCAGATCTGGAACAGCTGAAGCAGGCCGTAAAGTGAGTGAAAAAGAGCGACCGCACATTGTTTTGTGCGGTCGCTCTTTCTGTATAAGCTATATAGGACAAACGTTAGTCAATGGTGGTTTTGGTGCGCCCGATGCCGATGACGGCGGTGGAGATCTTTTTCCAGCTGTCGCAGCCGCACACGCCGTCCACCCGCAGGCTGGTGCGCTTCTGGTAGCCGCGCAGAGCCTGCTCGGTGCGGGCACCAAAGATGCCGTCGATACGGCTGCCGGTCTGGTAGCCAAGGGTGGAAAGCGCATCCTGCAAAATCATGACATAGCAGCCCCGGCTGCCCCGGCGCAGGGTGGGGTAACCGGCGGTGGTGCCGCTGCACGCCGGGGTGCCGTAGCGGCGGTCAAAGTGCACCCATGTGGGGGTCTGGCTCAGCGGCTCCACATAGCCCCATGCGCCGGAAGTGCGGGCAGCGTTGTAAATGGCGGTGCGCTGGCGCTGGTCAAGGCTTTGCCCCACATCGAACGCTACCCCCGCGTAGTGCTGGCTGCGGGTGCCGTGGCCACCCTCCCAGATGCGGCGGAAAGCGTACCCTACCGGGATGCCCCTGCCGTATTTGCGGCGGGTCAGGTTCCACGCTTCCATGGCTGCAATGGTGGTCCATAGGGTAGGGCTGGCCGATTTGCCCCGGAACTCCCGCAGCCGCAGGGTGGTCAGGGTGCTGTAAGGCATGGGGTCGTTCTCGTTCAGGTTTGCGTAGGTGTATACCTTGTTTTCGTAGGCGTCATAGATCAAAAGGCGTGCCATCCCTCATTCCTCCTTCTCGCAGCCGCAGGGGTCGGTACACTGGGCTTGCAAGGCGTGCCATGTTTCGCGGTACACGATGCCGTTTACCGGCTGCAGCCCCGCCTGCTGCTGGACAGCCCGCACGGCAGCGGCGTCTGACGCGCCAAAGCGGTTGTTATCGGCCACATAGCCCTCGCCGCAGGAAAGCTGTGCCCGGCGGTTGATCCAGCGCTCCACCTGTCCTACCTCCTGCCCGGCGCTGCCCTCGGCGATGGCGCGCCCCGGGTAGGCGGTGCCGGATGGTGTGTCTCTATCGGGGTTCGGGGCATGGGCGGCCAGCTGCAAACTCAGCGCTTCCACCGCCGTCCATGTGTCGGCATCGGCAATGCCGGTCTGCTCCAGCCCTAATAGCTGCTGGGCGCTGCGGGTGGCTGTGGCAGTTTCGTCGGTATAACGGTCGGCAAGGGGCGGGGCTTCCACACTGGAAAAATAATAGGCGATGCGCAGCAAAAGCAGATTGTAGTACAGCACCGCCTTGCCGCTGCTGCCCACCGTCAGCGGGGTGCCGGGGTAGGGCAGACGCTTTAAGGTGACCACCGGGCCGGAAGAGCGCAGCTGGCTGGCGCGGCCATAAAGGGAGTTCCATGTGGTGCGCCCCACTACGCCGTCCACGGTAAGCCCTGCAAACCGCTGGTACGCCCGCACCGCCCGCTCGGTATCTGCGCCGAACTTGCCGTCAATGCTTACCGGCGGGATACTGCTTTCGTAGGCACTCATGAGGTAGAGGTAAAACTGAAGTTCCCGCACCGGCGTGCCGGTGGAGCCGCTGCGCAGCACGCCCGGGTACTCGCCGGGGCGCAGGGAAGAGGAGAGCAGCCGGTTGGCGATATCGTTGTACACCTCGTACAGCTTTTGCCATGTGGTGCGCCCCACCACGCCGTCTGCTGTCAGCCCGAAGTACCGCTGAAAACGCCGAACAGCTGCCGCCGTGCCCGCGCCGAATTTTCCGTCCACAGTCACGCTTTCAAGGCTCGTGTACACGGTGCGGGCAATCTTCAGCCAGAACTGCACCAGCCTCACATTCTGCCCGGAGGAACCCTCCCGCAGCGGCGTGCCGGGGTAGGCGTTGGGGGTGCCATTGTCGGACTGGATGCTCAAAAACTCGTCGTACAGTTCTTTCCAAGTGGTCTGGCCCACTATGCCGTCCACTGTAAGGCCGTATTTGCGTTGGAAGGCGCGTACCGCATTGGCGGTGGCGGTGCCGAATACGCCGTCCACTTTTACGGATGGAATGGCGCTGTCGTACTGCGCCAGCGTGTTCAGCCAGAACTGTACCTGCTCCACCGCGCTGCCGGAAGCACCGGTGCTCAGCACCGTGCCGTTCCATGTGCCGTTGGACAGGGTGCCGGTGGAAGTCTCGCCCTCGCTGGTCAGCTCGGCGAGGTCCTTTACCGATACATAGATGTAGCTGATCTTGTACCATGTCTGCCGCCCCACTACGCCGTCGGCGGTCAGGTTGAACTGCTTCTGGAACGCCCGCACCGTTGCGGCCATCCGGCTGCCGAATACGCCGTCTACCGTCAGTTTGCCAAGGAAGGGATAGTCCTTGGCGATGCGGTTCAGCTGCCTTTGCAGGGTGAATACCGCCGTGCCGCGGCTGCCCTGCCGCAGCGGCGTGCCGGGGTAGCTTTGCGGGATGGAGCGGATATTTTTGGTGCGCACGATCTCGATGCTGCTGCCGTAGTAGTAGCGCAAGATCTGCAAGGCGCTGCGTCCGTTGTTGGCCAGCGTAACCGTGCCCCACTGCTTGAGCCCCGGGCAGGTGACCGACTTGCCATCGCAGTACTCGGAATAATAGGGGTTCACCGTGCCACGCTTGCGCAGATAGGTGTTAAAGATATCGTCCGTAATGCGCACCATCACCTCAAACACCGTGCGTCCGTGGACGTAGTACTGGTCGTAGCTGGTGGAGTTGGTGATGTTGAAGGTGTAGCCCTTGCTGGGGTACCACTCGGTGTAGATGCGGTTCAGCGCCAACGAGATCTGGCAGTGGATGTTCGCCCGCAGTGCCTGCTCCGGCCAGGTGGGATACACCTCGCTGGAGGCTACGTTGGCAATATAATCCCGGAAGGAGACGGTCACGTTGCGGGCGGAAGCTGCCGGTTTGCCCAGATGCACCGTGATATTTTTGGGAATGACGACCTGATCCAGTACCCGGGGTGTGCAGTTTTCCCGCGGCTGCGGGCCGCTGCCGCCGCTGCCGGCAAACAGGGCGTGCGGCGGGATGACGATGGGTGCGTCCGGGATATCCCGGTCTTCCTCGGTAACAGGAAGCATCTGGGGCTGCGCCAGCGTTACCTGCCCGGCAAAGATCTGGATGCCCTCAATGCGCACGGTGCGGTAGCCGGGCTTTGCGGCGGTCAGGCTGACAATGGCGTAGGGGCGAGTGGTGTTGTCCTCGTCCAGCGACAGGGTGCAGGCGGGGGCTTCAACGGGAATATCGGCGGCGCTGCCGGTGGCATCGGTGATGCGGTGCAGGGTAAAGCCGTCCCCCTGCACCGCAACGGTCACCCCCTCCACGGGGGCAGACTGGCGTGCCGCAAAGGTCTGGATGCGGAGAGTTCCGGTGTTTTTCATGGAGATACGCTCCTTTGCTGGTAAAAGTATGCTTCTGCCCCAGCGTATTCCGTCCGGTGCCCGGGCGTGCATGGCAATGCCCGCAGCAAACAAAAAAAGCCGCCCGTAGGCGGCAGGGGAGAATAGCTTATTTGGCGCTGTCCTTGGCAAGGGCGGCGTCAATATTTTTTTGCAGGGCGGCAAGGTTTTCTTCCTTGTCAATGCCGCCCAGCAGGGGCTGGCCTACAACATTGCCGTCCCGGTCAAAGACGTAGGTGGTGGGGAAGGCCATGATGTTCAGTGCAAACTTGCCGGCCTCGCTGCCGGAGGCAAAGTAGATGTTGCGGTAGCTTGCGCCCTTTGCAGCCAGCAGCTTTTTGGCGGCTTCGATGCCCTGCTGGCTGCCATCCAGCGTCTCGGTGTTGATGCCGACCACCTCGCCGCCCTGTGCCTTGACCTTTTCATTCAGGGCGTTCAGGTCGTCCAGCTCCTCTACACAGGGCTTGCAGCCGTTGAACCAGAAGTTCACCACCGTAAAGGCGTTGCCCGCAAACAGGCTGTTGTCCACCGGGTTGCCCTCTAAATCGTTGCCCTCAAACTGAGGGAAGGCGGTGCCCTGTGCGGCAGCACTGGAAGCGGCATCCTCCGCGGGGGCAAGGGCAGCGATCTGATTTTCGATATCCCGAATCTTTTCGGCATCGGCGGTCAGGGTCTTGTACTCCTCGTCCGAGAACTGATCTTTTGCCTTTTCCACGGCACTCAGCAGAAAATCGCCGTAGTTCGTGCTGAGGGTGGTCTCGGTCACGTTTTTGTCCATGGAAGAGAACACCTTCTCCCACAGGGCATCGTTTGCGGAAAGGATCTCGTTTTCCTCGGCCAGCAGCTGCTCCTCGGTCTTGCTTTCCGCAGCCGCAGAGGAAGCGGAAGAAGATGCAGTAGAGGCAGAGGATGCGCCCTGCCCGCAGGCGGCAAGGCTGAAGGCCAGCACAAGGCCAAGAAAAAGTGCGGTTACACGGTTAAGCTTCATGGTTTTACTCCTTTGTTGTTTCAGTGTTTGATTTGTCTCCCAGTCCGAATTTATACTGGATGGCATCTGTGGGGCAGGCTTTCATGCACATCCCGCAGCGGATACATTCGGCGTGGTTGGGGGTCTTGGTAATGTCTACGTCCATCTTGCAGGCCTTTGCACAGGCGCCGCAGGAGACGCATTTGTGGGTGTCTACACGCATCTGGAACAGCGAAACCTTGTTCAGCAGCGCATAGAACGCGCCCAGCGGGCAGAGCCACTTGCAGAAGGGGCGGTAGAACACTACACTGCCCACAATGACTGCCAGCAGAATGCAGGCCTTCCATGTAAACAGCTTGCCCAGCGCGGCGCGGATGCCCGCATTGGTCAGGGAGAGGGGAATGGCACCTTCCAGCACGCCCTGCGGGCAGAGATACTTGCAGAAGAACGGGTCGCCCATGCCCAGCTCGTTGACCGCCAGCAATGGCAGCAGCACCACCATGACCAGGAGCACAGCATACTTTAAATAGCGCAGCGGCTTCAGCTTCTTGGTGGAAAGCTTGGGGGAGGGAATCTTGTGCAAAAGCTCTTGAAACCAGCCGAACGGGCACAGAAAGCCGCAGATGAACCGCCCCAGCAGCACCCCGAAGAGAATCAGGATGCCGGTGATGTAGTAGGAAAAGCGGAATTTGGAGGAGCCTATCACCGCTTGAAACGCTCCCACCGGGCAGGCACCGGCAGCGCCCGGGCAGGAATAGCAGTTCAGCCCCGGTACGCAGACGTATTTGCCACTGCCCTGATACAGTGTCCCTTTGGCAAAGTTGGGCAGGTGGAGGTTGGTTAAAAGGGTCGCCCCGGCCTGTATAAAGCCCCGGAAGCGAGCAAGGGGATTTAATTTTTTCTTATCCAATGCCTACACACTCCATACACAGCCGGATGGCCTTTGAAAATACGGTGTCTGCCTCGCCCCGCCACACGCCGAACAGCAGCATCAGCACTCCGGCGGCAAGCAAAAGCAGCTGCGCCTGTTTTTTTGTCATGAACATCATAGCCTCCTGTTGTTTGATGACACCAGTATACGCCATGCGGGATAAAATTTCTGCTAAGAAAATCTTAACACGAATCTTAACACCGTCTGCTATAATCTGTTATAATGAAGAAAAACGCAAGAAATGGATTTTTTACGGGAAGGGTGGAACACAAGATGCGTCTTTTGGTGGTAGAGGACGAGCACTCCCTGCGGGAGGATATTGCCCGAAAGCTGCGGCTGTCCGGGTACGAGGTGGATGCCTGTGCAGACGGCGAGGCCGCGCTGGAGGCACTGGCAGCAGAGCGGTACGACCTTGTACTGCTGGACCTCAACCTGCCCAAGGTGGACGGGATGCAGGTGCTGCGCAGCTTACGGCAGCACGACCTTGAGACCTGTGTACTGATCTTATCGGCGCGCAGTGAAATTTCAGATAAGGTGGAGGGACTGGATGCCGGAGCGAACGATTATCTTTCCAAGCCCTTCCACCTTGCAGAGCTGGAGGCCCGGGTGCGCAGCCTGACCCGGCGCAAGTTCATCCAGCAGGATGTATGTTTGTGTTGCGGGCGGCTGAGCTTCAACACCCGCAGCCGCGTTGCTACTGTGGATAGCCAGACCCTTGCGCTGACGCGGAAGGAGAGCGGCGTACTGGAATATTTGCTGCTGCATCAGGGACGCCCGGTCAGTCAGGAAGAGCTGATTGAGCACGTCTGGGACGGCAGCGTGGACAGCTTCAGCAACTCCATCCGGGTACATATCTCTGCCCTGCGCAAAAAGCTGCGGGCGGCGCTGGGCTACGACCCCATCCGCAACCGCATCGGGGAAGGCTACGAGATCGGAGGCGAGGCACAATGAAGCGTTTATCCCTGCAATGGCGCATCACCCTGCTGACGGCGCTGCTCATCGCCTGCGCCTGCGTGTGCATGAATCTGCTTTTGTATCGCACCGGCGTTACCGGCATGGATGCCCTCAACGGCTTTATGATGCAGTATCAGCCCGGCAGCGCGGATTCGCTGACCATCGAGATCCCGCAGGAGGAAATGTCCAGCCTGCTGGCGCATTTTTCACAGGAAGTCTACGATGCAAAGGTGGTTTTTGGCCGCAAGGGCTGGTGTATCACTGCCGTGGTCACCATCCTCAGCGCAGCCATTGCTTATTTTGTCAGCGGCAGAGCGCTGAAGCCTTTGCAGCAGCTTGCGCAGCAGGCGCAGCGGGTCGATCAGGACAGCATCGCCACCGTCCGTCTGGACGAAGATACCGTGCAGGAATTCGGGCAGCTGAGCCGGTCGGTGAACCGGATGCTGGATGGTCTGGCACAGTCTTTTGAATTGCAGCGGCAGTTTGCGGGTAACGCCGCCCACGAGTTGCGCACTCCGCTGGCTATTTTGCAGACGAAGCTGGAGCTGTTTGCAGAGGAGCACCCAGCCATGGATGCCGAGACCGCCGGGCTGGTCAGCTCCCTGCGGGAGCAGCTGGACCGCCTGACCGCCCTTGTGCGCACTTTGCTGGAAATGAGCAATCTGCAATCGGTCTCCCGCACCGACCAGATCGCTCTTGCACCGCTGGTGGAGGAGATCTTGACCGACCTGACCTCCCTTGCCCAGAAAAACAACATCTCCTTGCAGCAGGACTGCGCGGAGCTGGGCATGGTGGGTAGTGATGCGCTGATCTACCGGCTGGTGTTCAATCTGGTGGAAAACGGCATCAAGTATAACCGCCCCGGCGGGGCAGTGCGCGTCACCCTGCGGCAGGAAAAGCAGGCCGCTGTGCTGCGCGTTGCAGATACCGGCCCGGGCATCCCCGCAGACTGCCGGGAGAGCATTTTCCAGCCCTTTTTCCGGGTGGATAAGTCCCGCAGCCGGGAGATGGGCGGCGTGGGGCTTGGGCTTGCCCTTGTGCGGGAGATCGCCGTACTGCACGGCGGCAGCGTGACCGTGGAGAGCAGCAGCGAAAACGGCACCACCTTTGCCGTTACCCTGCCGCTGGCACAGCCCTGTTGAAGCAAGCAGAGCATGGAAATCGTGCTTCCGAATAAAGGCTTCCCCCGGTCGGGGAAGCCTTTTGCCCAGTGACGATTTGTGCAAGCATGGGAAGGGGCTTTATTTTTGGCACACGGGGGAGTATACTGGAAGCAGCAGGCCCCGGAAAATAAGAAGGACAAAGGAGATACTGAAAATGCAGGCAACAATTCACAACGAATTCCTGACCCTGACCGTGGACACCCGCGGTGCAGAGGCCGTCAGCCTGAAGAATGCCGCGGGCGAAGAGATGCTCTGGCAGGCCGACCCCGCCATCTGGAAGCGCCATGCACCCATCCTGTTCCCGTGGACTGGCAAGCTGGTGGACGGCACCTTTGCCGCCAAGGGCAAAACATGGAAGGGCGGTCAGCACGGCTTTGCCCGGGATCTGGAGCACACTCTGCTGCGGGCGGAGGGAGACACCATCCAGCTGGAACTGCGGGCTGACGATGCCATCAAGGCAGAGCGCTTCCCCTATGATTTTGTACTCACCAGCACCTTCCGTCTGGAGGGCAAGACCGTGCACCATACCCTGCAGGTGACGAACCCCGGCACGGAGGAGCTGCGTTTCGGCATCGGCTTCCACCCGGCGTTCAATGTGCCGTTCGATGCCAAGCATACCACCACCGACTACGAGTTCCGTTTTGACCGGCCGGAAAGCCCGGTCATCCTCGATACCAGCCCCAACGGCTTGCTGAGCGGCAAGAGCTATTACCAGTGGAAGAACCAGCAGGCGATCCAGCTGACCGATGACCTGTTTGCCAACGACAGCTTCTGCATGGCAGGCCTGCGCACCGGCACCATTGGCATCTGCGAGAAGGACACCGGGCGCAATATCACCTGCCGGGTGGAGGGCTACCCCTATTCGCTCATCTGGTCGGCTCCTGCAAAGCCGGTGCGCTTTGTGTGCATTGAGCCGTGGCATAGCCTGCCCGCCGCTGCCACCGACCCGCAGGACTGGGAGCAGCGCGCCGCAGCCGCCTGCCTTGCCCCCGGCGAAAGCTGGCAGACCACCCTTAGCACCACCTTTGACCGGTAAGAAAAAAGCACGCAGAAACGAAACGGCGTGCTCTTGACAGAAACCTCAAAAGTGGGTATTCTGTAAATAGAAAAGGCACTGCGACAAGCGGTCAGCCCTTTTGATGTAAGTTCTTAAAGACTAAGAACCGTCACCGGCCAGGGTGACGGTTCTTTTTTGCTGAGAGTGCCATAGCAGAGAATGTGCAGGTTGCCAGCAATAGGGCAGCTGTTTCCCTCTGTGACCCCTCCTGTAAAAAGGGGACAGCGGAACGCCCGCAGGCGTTCCGCTGTCCCGAACTATAAAATATTCTTTCCACTGAAGATGGCCAAAGCGCACGCGGCGGCCATTTCAGATCGTCCCGCGCAGAGGCTCAGAAAAGCAGCTGCTTAGTAAGCAACGCCCCAGTAGACCATGGCCTTGGCGGGCTTGCCGCAGCAGGGGCACACATCGCTCAGCTGCTCCTGCTCAAAGGGCATACAACGGCTGGAAAGTCCGGCCTCTTCCTTCATCTTCATCTCGCAGGCCAGATCGCCGCACCACATGGTCTTGATGTAGCCGGTGTTGGCTTTTGCCAGCTCCTTCACCTCGTCCATAGTGGTGGCAGCCCAGGTGCGCTTTTCGCGGTTTTCCAGCGCACGCTGGTACAGATCCTTGCGCAGAGCTTCCAGCTGGGCGGGGATGGCGGTCTCCAGCTCGTCCAAGCTTACAAAGACCTTCTCGCGGGTGTCGCGGCGCACCAGAACGCACTGGTTCTTTTCCAGATCCTTGGGGCCGATCTCCAGACGCAGGGGCACGCCCTTCATCTCCCACTGGGCAAACTTCCAGCCAGGAGCGTTGTCGCTGTCGTCCAGCTTCACGCGGGCGTACTTGCTGATCTTCTCGGCCAGCTCGGCAGCCTTCTCGGAAACGCCGGGCTTGTGGGCGGCAATGGGCACCACCACCACCTGAATGGGGGCAATGGCCGGGGGCAGGATCAGGCCGTCGTCATCGCCGTGGGTCATGATGATAGCACCCACCAGACGGGTGGAAACGCCCCAGCTGGTCTGGAACGGATGATGCAGCTGGTTGTCGCGGCCGGTAAAGGTGACATCGTAAGCCTTGCTGAACTTATCGCCAAAGTAGTGGCTGGTGCCGCTCTGCAGCGCCTTGCCGTCCTTCATCATGGCTTCGATGGTGTAGGTGGCCTCGGCACCGGCAAACTTTTCCTTGTCGGTCTTGCGGCCCTTCACCACGGGGATCGCCAGATCCTGCTCGCAGGTGTCTGCATAGCAGTTCAGCTGCTGCTGGGTCTCAGCCTCGGCCTCGGCAGCGGTCTCATGGATGGTGTGACCCTCCTGCCACCAGAACTCGCGGCTGCGCAGGAAGGGACGGGTGGTCTTTTCCCAGCGCACTACGCTGCACCACTGGTTGTACTTCATGGGAAGCTCACGGTAGCTGTGCAGCACGCGGGACCAGTGGTCGCAGAACATGGTCTCGCTGGTGGGACGCACCGCCAGACGCTCCTCCAGCTTGTCGGAGCCGCCCATCGTGACCCACGCCACCTCCGGCGCGAAGCCATTGACCAGCTCGCCTTCCTTCTGCAGCAGGCTCTCCGGGATCAGCACCGGCATAGCCACGTTCTCATGGCCGGTAGCCTTGAACCGGGCGTCCAGATCCTTCTGGATCAGTTCCCAGATGGCCTGACCATAGGGGCGCAGGATGATAAAGCCCTTCACACTGGAGTACTCCACCAGCTCTGCCTTCACGCAGATATCGGTGTACCACTGTGCAAAGTTTTCTTCCTGACTGGTGATCGCCTGCACGAGCTTCTTGTTGTCTTTTGCCATTTTGTTTTATCCTCCCAAGGCCGTGCGCCAAACGCTTTACGTTCCGCACGAACCATAATAAAGCCCCGTCTGCCTGCACGGCCGTGTGCCGCACTGCAAAGGCGGGGCTTCTGCCTAAAAGAATCAGTTCTGCGCGTGGCTGTCCACAAAGTTTACCACATCGCCTACGGTGCGCAGGGACTCGATGGCGTCGTCCGGCACTTCGATGCCAAACTCGTCCTCCAGCGTCATCACCATGTCCACGATATCCAGACTGTCCGCCTCAAAATCGCTCATGATATCGCTTTCCAGCGTGATCTTTGCCGGGTCAACGTCCAGCTGCTCAGCCAGCAATGCACGGATTTTTTCAAAAGTATCCATTCCTGTGGTCTCCTTTTTGCAGTTGTATTGCATACGCGTACAGCCCGCCGTGCCCCGGAAAAAGCCTCCGGTATCCGGCACAGCCTTGCCTACTGTACAAAGCGCTCTCTTTTTTTATATCCCATGCAGTGCGTATTGTCAAGCCCTGTTTTGCAGCAACTGAAGAAAATTGTCTGAAAGCTGCTTTTTCCCTTGACATCTCGTGCCGTTTTTTTTATCATTATAAAGTAATGAGTTTACAGGGACTGACCAGTCCCTTTTATAAGGAGCGATAAGCATGAAGCTTTCATTCACAAAAATGCAGGGCTGCGCCAACGATTATATTTATCTGGACTGCCGCACCTCCGGTGTGCCGGAGAATATCGCAGCGCTTTCAGAGCGCTTGTCCCGGCGGCACTTTTCCATTGGTGCGGACGGCATCATCTGCATCTGCGCACCGGTCACAGCCGGGGCAGACGCCATGATGCGCATCTTCAATGCGGACGGCAGCGAGGGCAAAATGTGCGGCAACGGCATCCGCTGCGTGGCCGAGTGGCTGTACACCCACGGCATGGCAAAGCCGAAGCTTGCCATCGACACCCTCAGCGGCTTAAAGACCGTTTCCCGCATGGGCGAAGGGCTGTGGCAGGTAGAAATGGGCACCTACACCGCCATGGCGGCGGCGCTGCCCGCCGTGAACATGGGCGAAGGACCGCTGGTAGATCTGCCCCTGGAGGTGGAAGAGAACCTGTGGCGGGTGACCTGCATCAGCGTGGGCAACCCCCACTGCGTGACCATTGTGCCGGATGTGGACAGCCTGAAGCTGGAGCAGATCGGCCCGGGTTTTGAGCACCACGAAAACTTCCCGGAGCGCATCAACACCGAGTTTGTGCAGGTGGTGGACGCCACTCACCTGAAGATGCGCGTGTGGGAGCGCGGCAGCGGCGAGACATGGGCCTGCGGCACCGGCACCTGCGCCACCGTGGCAGCCCTGACCGAGCTGGGCATCTGCCCCGCCGGAGAGGACGTCCATGTGCAGCTGCGCGGCGGCGAGTTGACCATCCGGGTGCTGCCCGGCAAGCAGTTGCTGATGACCGGCGCTGCCGAGACCGTGTGCGAGGGCACGACCGAAGTGTAAATAAGAAACCTCTCAGTCGCCTGACGGCGACAGCTCTCCCTTCGGGGGAGCTGGCATTGAGCGAATGCGAGATGCCTGAGAGGGTTGCACCAATAAAAGAAGCGAGGGAAAGTATCATGAAGATGAACAAGCATTACAACGAGCTGAAGGCCAGCTACCTGTTCGTGGACATTGCCCACAAGGTGGCTGCGTATCAGGAAGCACACCCGGAAAAGGAGATCATTCGTCTGGGCATCGGCGATGTGACCCAGCCGCTGGCAAAGTGCGTGGTGCAGGCCATGCGCGACGCTGCCGAGGAGATGGGCACCAAAGAGGGCTTCCACGGCTACGGCCCGGAGCAGGGCTACCCCTTCCTCAAGCAGGCCATTCAGGGCTACTACGCCGGCCGCGGCACCCAGCTTGCCGAGGACGAGATCTTTATTTCGGACGGCGCAAAGAGCGACCTTGCAAACCTGCTGGGTCTGTTCGATGTGGACAACACCGTGCTGGTGCCGGATCCCGTGTACCCTACCTATGTAGACGATAACGTCACCGATGGCCGCAAGATCATTTACAGCCGCACCGGGCAGGAAAATGGCTTCCTCGGCATGCCGGACGAGAGCGTGAAGGCAGACATCATCTATATCTGCAGCCCCAACAACCCCACCGGCGCTGCCTACACCCGCGCACAGCTGAAAGCATGGGTGGACTACGCCCGCAAGAACGATGCCATCATCCTGTACGATGCCGCCTACGAGTGCTTCATCTCGGAGGGCGAGCTTGCCCGCAGCATCTTCGAGATCGAGGGTGCACGCCAGTGCGCTGTGGAAATCTGCTCCTTCTCCAAGATCGCAGGCTTTACCGGCACCCGCTGCGGCTACACCGTCGTGCCCAAGGAACTGGAGCGCGAGGGTATGAACATCAACAAGCTCTGGCTGCGCCGCCAGACCACCAAGTTCAACGGCGTGCCTTATGTGGTACAGCGCGCCGCTGCCGCAGTGTTCACCGAGAGCGGCATGGCCGAGATCCAGTCCAATCTGGACTACTACCGCCGCAACGCAAAGGTCATCGCCGATGCACTGGACGAGTGTGGCGTGTGGTACTGCGGCGGCAAGAACAGCCCCTACATCTGGCTGCGCTGCCCCGGCAACATGAAGAGCTGGGAGTTCTTTGACTGGCTGCTGGAAAACTGCGGCGTTGTGGGCACCCCTGGCGTGGGCTTCGGCGAGTGCGGCGAAGGCTACTTCCGTCTGACCGCCTTCGGCGATGCGGAAAAGACCAAGCTTGCCGCCGAGCGCATCAAGACCGCTATCAAGGCACTGTAAAACCTATAAAAATAGCACCCGCTGTCCATTTTGGATGGCGGGTGTATTTTTTTGCGCACCCTCTTGCCAAACCTGTATCTACTGTATATACTGTACATATACAGATGGAACGCGAGTATCAAAGGAGCAGCCGATGGAACTGTTTATCAACAACAAAAGCGGCGCGCCCATCTATGACCAGATCTACAACCAGATCAAGCAGCAGATCATCAGCGGCCTGGGTACCCAGCACCTGGAAGTTGCCGTTGCCAAGCTGAAGAACAAGTTTGGCGTTGAGATCACGCTGGAAGTTCCGCGCGTACCCTACCGCGAATCCATCCGCAAGAGCTGCAAGGCCCAGGGCCGCCACAAGAAGCAGACCGGCGGCCACGGCCAGTTTGGCGATGTGTGGATCCAGTTCGAGCCCATTCCGGGTGAGGACGTTGAGTTTGCCGAAAACGTGTTCGGCGGCAGTGTGCCGAAGAACTTCTTCCCCGCTGTGGAAAAGGGTGTGCGTCAGGCAGCCCAGCACGGCGTTCTGGCCGGGTACCCCATGGTTGGCCTGAAAGCCACCCTGCTGGACGGCAGCTATCACCCGGTAGACTCCAGCGAAATGGCGTTCATCATGGCCGCCAAGCTGAGCTACAAGGCCGCTATCCCCGAAGCCGGCCCCGTTCTGCTGGAGCCCATCGGCACCCTGAAAGCCCATGTACCCGCCGACAACACCGGCGATATCATGGGCGAAGTAACCAAGCGCCGCGGCCGCGTGCTGGGCATGAACCCGGACGAGGACGGCGAGCAGGTTGTGGAAGCCGAAGTGCCCATGAGTGAAATGCAGGACTTTACCACCTTCCTGCGTCAGCTGACCCAGGGCCGCGGCTGGTTTACCTTTGATTT
>OIIF01000291.1_pt1 | contig 14430 bp, 10 predicted proteins | sample 1583181 | NCBI WGS metagenome assembly OIIF01 (sample SAMN02675044, study PRJEB24791) | human gut metagenome, SKBSTL002 | isolation source: stool | host: Homo sapiens | place: USA
CCGATCTCGAGCCGGAAATGCCGGTGACGCAGATGAATTCCCCCAGCGGGAAGCTGACATCAATATTGCGCAGGTTATTTTCCCGTGCGCCCTTTACGGTCAGGCAGTGGCCGTTGCCGGTGCGGCGGGTCTGGGGCACTGCAATGCGCTTGCGGCCGGAGAGATAGTCGCCGGTAATGCTGCGCTTGGCCTTGCAGATATCCTTTACGCTGCCTGCGGCTACGATCTCGCCGCCGTGCACACCGGCACCGGGGCCTACGTCCACGATATAATCCGCGCTGCGCATGGTGTCCTCGTCGTGCTCTACCACGATGACCGTGTTGCCCAGATCCCGCAGGTTTTTCAGGGTAGCGATGAGCTTATCGTTGTCCCGCTGATGCAGGCCGATAGAGGGCTCGTCCAACACATAGAGCACACCGGACAGGGCGCTGCCGATCTGGGTGGTCAGACGGATGCGCTGGCTCTCACCACCGGAAAGCGTGCCCGCCGCCCGGGCAAGCGTGAGATAATCCAGACCCACACTCTGCAAGAATTGCAGACGGTTCTTGATCTCCTTCATGATCTGACCGCCGATCTGCTGCTGCTTTTCGGTGAGATTCGGCTCGTTTTGCCGGATAAATTCCAGCTCGTCCCGGATGGACATCTCACAGAACTGGCTGATGTTCTTATCCCCGATAGTCACGGCAAGCACCACCGGCTTCAGGCGCTGACCGTGGCAGTCCGGGCATTCCACGCCGGACATAAAGCTGCCGATTTCTTCCTTCATCCACTCGCTGCTCGTCTCGCGGAAGCGGCGCTCCAGATTTTCCACAATGCCCTCAAAGGTGTTGTAGTACACCCCGCTGCCGAACTCGTTGGTGCGGTGCATCTCGATCTTTTCGCCGTTGGTGCCGTAGAGCAGGGCGTTCACCGCCTCGGTGCTCATCTCCTTGATGGGCGTATCCAGCGTAAAGCCGTATTTTTTGCCAAGTCCAAGGTAGTACATCTCGCTCACAGAGCCCTCGGCGTAATACCAGCCGCTGGCCTTGATGGCACCCTCCCGGATGGAAAGGCTGCGGTTGGGCAGGATGCGATCCTCGTCCACCCGCATAAAGGTGCCAAGGCCGGTGCATTTTTCGCAGGCACCCAGCGGGTTATTAAAGGAGAAGAGCCGGGGCGACAGGTCGCTGATGGAAATGCCGTGCTCCGGGCAGGCAAAGTTCTGGCTGAAGGTCATACACTCGCCGCCGATGACATCCACCTCGGCCACGCCCCCGGTGAGCGCCAGCGCGGTCTCCAGCGAATCCGCCAGACGGCTGCGGATGCCCTTGCGCAGGGCAAGACGGTCCACCACGATTTCCACCGTATGCTTGATGTTCTTTTCCAGACTGATCTCCTCGTCCAGATCATACAGGTTTCCGTCGATTTTCACGCGGGCATAGCCGGCGCGGCGGGCGGCGTCCAGTTCCTTCTGCTGGGTGCCCTTGCGCTGACGCACCACCGGGGCTAAGATCTGGAACTTTGTGCCCTCCTCCAGCTTGAGAACGGCATCCACCATCTCATCCACGGTCTGCTGGCTGATGACCCGCCCGCAAACCGGGCAGTGCGGCACGCCGATGCGGGCGTACAACAGGCGCAGATAATCGTAGATCTCGGTCACGGTGCCCACAGTGGAGCGGGGGTTGTGGCTGGTGGTCTTTTGGTCAATGGAAATAGCCGGCGAAAGACCGGTGATCTCATCCACGTCCGGCTTATCCATCCGACCCAGAAACATCCGGGCGTAGCTGGAAAGGCTTTCCACATAGCGGCGCTGGCCGTCCGCATAGATGGTATCAAAAGCCAGACTGGACTTGCCCGAGCCGGAAAGGCCGGTCATGACGATCAGCTTTTCCCGCGGGAGGGTCAGGTTGATATTTTTCAGGTTGTGCTCGCGGGCACCCTTGATGATGATTTTATCGTTTGCCAAGGTATTTTCTCCCTTTTCGTTGTGTCTGTGCATGGTTCTGTTTGCGTTCGGTCTCGGCGGTGGAGTCCACGGTGGGGTTTTCGCCCCGGCGCAGACGGTCGATCTGATCCCGCAGGAAGGCTGCGTGCTCAAATTCCAGCAGCTTCGCGGCCTCCTTCATCTCCCGGGTCAGGCGCTCGATGGCAGCTTCCCGCTCCATCTTGCCCATACGGCGGGTGTTGCGCTTGGCGTTTTCAGCCTTATCGCTGATCTCGATGCTGTCCGCAATGGCCTTGACGATGGTCTTAGGCACGATGCCGTGTTCTTCGTTATAGGCCATCTGGATGGCACGGCGGCGCTCGGTTTCCATGATGGCGCGCTCCATGCTGGGGGTTACTTCATCGGCGTACATCAGCACCACGCCGTTTGCGTTGCGGGCCGCGCGGCCAATGGTTTGAATCAGGCTGGTTTCGCTGCGCAGGAAGCCCTCTTTGTCGGCATCCAGAATGGCGATCAGCGAAACTTCCGGCAGGTCCAGGCCCTCGCGCAGAAGGTTGATGCCGACAATCACATCAATGGCACCGGTGCGCAGGTCCTTGATGATCTCCATGCGCTCAAAGGTATCCACCTCGTGGTGCATATACTTGGTGTGCACGCCGTGTTCTTCCAGGTAGTCGGTCAGGTCCTCGGCCATTTTGACAGTCAGGGTGGTAACCAGGGCACGCTCGCCGCGGTCGATGCGCTGCAAAATTTCGCCCAGCAGATTCTCGATCTGGCCTTCCACTGGGCGCACCATGATGACGGGGTCCAGCAGACCGGTGGGGCGGATGACCTGCTCCGCTACGCGGCTGGAATGCTGGCGTTCATATTCACCGGGGGTTGCAGAAACAAAAATTTTCTGATGGATTTTGCCTTCAAATTCTTCAAATTTCAGCGGGCGGTTGTCAAACGCCGACGGCAGACGGAAGCCGTATTCGACCAGCGTTTTCTTGCGGCTGTAGTCGCCGCCGAACATACCGCGCACCTGCGGCAGCATGACGTGGCTCTCGTCGACCATCAGCAGGAAATCATCCGGGAAATAATCCAGCAGCGTTGTGGGCGTGGAGCCGGGCGCACGGCCTGACAGGACAGCGGAGTAGTTCTCAATGCCCTTGCACATGCCGACCTCCTGCAGCATCTCCATGTCGTAGTTGGTGCGCTGCTGGATGCGCTGGGCCTCCAAGAGCTTGCCCTCCTCGGTGAATTTTTTGACCTGCTCCTCCATCTCGGCCTGAATCTTTTTCAGGCCCTCCTGCATCTTTTCGGGGCCGACGATATAGTGGCTGGCCGGGAAGATGGCAACGTGCTTGACCACGTTCTGCTTGGAGCCGGTCAGGGGGTTGAACTCCGTAATGCGGTCGATCTCATCCCCGAAGAACTCCACCCGGATGGCAAGCTCGCTCATATAAGCCAGATAAATGTCCACCGTGTCGCCATGCACCCGGAACTTATTGCGCACAAAATTCACGTCGTTGCGCTCGTATTGCAGGGTAACCAGCTTTTTGCACAGCTCGTCCCGCTCCATCTGCATCCCGGGGCGCAGACTGATGACCATGCTGCGGTAGTCGATGGGGTCGCCCAGCGAGTAGATGCAGGACACCGATGCCACAATAATAACGTCCCGCCGCTCAGAAAGCGCCGCCGTAGCCGAGTGGCGCAGGCGGTCGATCTCGTCGTTGATGGCGCTGTCCTTTTCAATATAGGTATCGGTGCTGGGAATGTAGGCCTCCGGCTGGTAGTAGTCGTAGTAGCTGACGAAGTACTCCACCGCATTGTTGGGGAAAAACGAGCGGAACTCGGTACACAGCTGCGCCGCCAGCGTTTTATTGTGCGCCAGCACCAGCGTGGGGCGGTTGCACTGGGCAATGACGTTGGCCATGGTAAAGGTTTTGCCGCTGCCGGTCACGCCCAGCAGGGTCTGGCAGCGGTCACCCCGCTGCACCCCCTCCACCAGCTGCGCGATCGCCTGAGGCTGGTCGCCAGTGGGGGCATAGTTCGACACCAGTTCAAATTTTTCCTCTGCCATCGTTTTCTCCCTTCCGTGCGTATAACCACAATCCGTTGTTTCTCCAAGTTGTATTATAGCATGCACAATTTATAATGTAAACAGTTTTTTGTTTTACGGCCAGAACAGCGTGCCGGTCTTGAAATCGTAGATAGGCAGGCGGTTGGCGTCCCGCATGGAAAAATACTCGGTGTCGGTCAGGATAAAGTGGTCCAGCAGGTGCACATTTACCAGTCCCAGTGCCCGGGCAATGCTGCCGGTAGCGTCCATATCCTCCAGCGAGGGTAGCGCCACCCCGTTGGGGTGGTTGTGGCAGAGCACCACGGCATCCGTACCGCCCTTGATGGCGGCTGCTACCACATTTTTGATATCCAGACTGACCCGGTCGGAGGTGCCCTCCCGCAGCCAGACGGCGGCGCGCACCCGCTTGCGGCTGTCCAGACTGACCAGCATGGCGCGCTCGTAGTCCGACCACGCAAACTTTGCCATCAGATAGCTGCCCATCTGCTCGGTGGTCTTGATGCAGCGAGTGGTGCTGGTGCGGCTGCGGCCATAGTACCGGCTGATCTGGGGCAGCAGATGCAGCATCCGGGCAGTAGAGGGGCCTACGCCCTCCACGGTGCACAGTTCCTCCTCACTGGCCTCCAGCACCGCCGCAAAATCCCCAAACCGGTCGATCAGGTCGTGGGCGATACCGTTGGTATCCTTCTGGGCGTTAGTCAGGTAAAGCACATATTCCAGCGCCTCGTGCTCGGCCAGACTGTCCAGCCCGTAGCTTTGCACCCGCTCCCGCATCCGCTGGCGATGTCCCTTGTGCCGTTTATTCTCTGCCATGGCGGTACTCCTTTTTCTATGTTCTCTCCTTATAGTACCCATTTTGCGGCGCAAACACAAGCGTTCTGCAAAAATAACCCGGATTTTGCACCGGAATGCGCGTTGACTTCCCGCCCCGCCTGTATTACTATAAAAGCATGATTCTGACAAAAACGATGAGGATAGCTTTATGAAACAATTTACTGCCACCGCCAACGATGACGGCGTGCGTCTTTCGCGCTTTGTGCAGAGCGTGACCCGCGATTTTCCAACCAGTCTGCTGTACAAGAGTTTCCGCAACAAGCGGGTGAAGGTGAACGGCAAAAAGGCCGCACCGGAGTACCGTTTGCAGGCGGGAGACCTGATCGAGTTGTACATCAACGACGAGTTCTTCCCGCCCGAGGGCGCAAAGCCGGTGCAGAAGGCTGCCCCCAAAAAGCAGCCCAATCAGCCCAAGGTGACGGTCATCTACGAGGACGAAAACCTTGCAGTGCTGTACAAGCCCACCCATCTGCTGTGCCACAGCGACCGCACCGGCGATGCCAATCTGGTGGATGCCTTTACCCAGTACCTGACCCAGAAGGGCGAGTATGACCCCCACGGTGAGAACCGCTTCAAGCCCGGCATCTGCAACCGGCTGGACCGCGGCACCGAAGGGCTGGTGATCGCTGCCAAGAACTACGCCGCCCTGCGGGACATGAACGAGATCATCCGCACCGACCTGCTGAAAAAGGAATACTACACCATCACGGTGGGCATTCCGCAGTCCGGGCGGTTCACCGCATGGTGGGAGCACGACGAGAAAAACAACAAGGTCAGCATCCACGCCCATCAATCGCAGGACGAGCGCCGCAAGCAGATCATTACGGACGTGGACGTGCTGCGCACCGCAGGCCCCTTTGCCCTGTGCAAAATTGGCCTTGTCACCGGGCGCACCCATCAGATCCGCGCCCATCTGGCCTATCTGGGCAAGCCGGTGCTGGGCGATATCAAATACGGCAACCGCAAAATGAACGAGCGTACCGGCACCAAGACGCAGGCGCTGTGCGCGGTGCGCATCAGCTTTCTGGATGTGCCGGAGGAAAACACCCTGCACTACCTCTCCGGCAAGGTCATCAAGCTGAAAGACCCGCAGATCCTGCAGCAGTTTGATGCGCTGGATAAAAGCAAAAACGCATAACAATAAGACCGCTGTTTGCTACAACTGCAAGCAGCGGTCTGTTTTTTGCGCTATTTTCTTTTTTGCCCTGTTCACGCCCGGCCGGGCAGCCAGACCGTTGTTTTTGCCCCGCAGGGGGTGTTCTGCCCAAACACTGCCGTGCCGCCATGGGCGGCGGCGATCTGCTGCACTACATACAGGCCAAGGATATGAGGCGCATTTTCGGCAGGCTCCGCAGCGTTCAGTGCCACCAGAACGGCAGCCGGATAGCCGATACCGTCATCTGCCACGGTCAGGCAGAAGCGCTCCCCTACCTGCCGGGTGTGCACCGTAATGTTCACCGGCTTTAGGTTATGCCGGACGCTGTTGTTCAGCAGATTTTCCAGCAGCCGTGCCAGCAGCGCCTCATCCACCGAAAGCACTGTCTGCTCTGCTGGTTCTTCCTGTTCCAGCGTGATCTCGCAGCGCTCTGCCAGTGGGCTTTCGCAGAACTGCGCCACCAGCTGCCGGAACAGCGGCCCTGCCCGGAGGTCTTTCCGGCGCAGGGGTTGGGCACCGTATTCCAGCTTACTGGTCAGGTTCAGATCATCAATGAGGGTACGGAGCTTTTCGCACTGGGTGCGGATGCCGGTCGCTTTCTGCCGGGAGCTGTCCGGCAAAAGTGCATCCTGTTCCAGTTGCTCCGCCCAGCCTAAGATCAGCGCCAGCGGAGTGCGCACGTCATGGCTGACCCCTGCGATCCACTGGGTGCGGGCATTGTCCCGCCGGGAAAGCATCTCATTTCTGGCTTGCAGCTGCGCCCCGGTCTGGTTCAGCTTTTCTGCCAATTCCCCGGCAAAACCGTCGGTAGGCAGCCGGACGGTCTGCCCCTGCGCCAGTGCTTCCAGACCGTTTGCCACGGTCTCCAGCCGCTTTGCCCCCCGCCAGCTCAGCCAGAAGCAGAGCGCCAGACCCAGCAGCAGCATTCCCAGCACTGCTGCCGGGAGCACCCGCACCATGCTCAGGGCAAAGTCCGGTGAGCTGTAAATGCTGTACTTCCACAGGCTCCCCTTTGGCAGCCCGATGACGAACAGTCCGTAGGGTTCTGTCCAGCAGAACACCGGGTAATCCGCCAGATACCAGCGGGCAAATCTGGCGATATCGCCGGGAGTGTAGGCATGGTTCAGCTCCTGCGGCAGGCCGTAGCTCCAGCGGATGTTTCCCACATCGTCCAGCACCATCGCCCACTCGTAGCCGTTCATCCACTCCTGCGGGGTGCGCTCTGCCCCAAAGGCAAGCCCTTCGGCGGTCTCCACCATGGAATCCGCGATCTCGCTGGAGGAATACTCCCGCTGCGGCAGGCGGCAGCCCTCCTGCCAACCCAGCCAGCCCAGCACCGCAACACCGGAAAACAACAGCAGCAGAACAATGCCCACCGCCGCCAGCACATACCGCCGAATCAGGCGCACAAAGGTTTTCATGTTTCTTCCCCCTTTGTCAGCTTATAGCCAATGCCCCGCACCGTCCGCAGAAACTGCGGCGCACCGGGTTCGGCTTCCAGCTTCTCCCGCAGATGCCGGATATGTACACCCAGACTGTTCTCGTAGCCATAGTAATCTGCGCCCCAGACCGCCGCACAAAGGGCATCGTAGGTAACGATGTGTCCCCGGTTCTCTGCCAATTTCCGCAGCAGCGCCAGTTCGGTAGCGGTCAGCGTCAGTGTTTTGCCCTCCGGCAGGGTAACAATGGCATCATTCAAGTCTACGCACCGCTCCCCCAGCTGCAAAGGTGCCGGTTTTGTACGGGACAGTTCTGCCCGGTACGCCCGCTGCAAAATATGCTGCACCCGCAGCAGCAGTTCCTGCATCAGAAAAGGCTTGGTCAGGTAGTCATCTGCGCCAAGACCCAGCCCAAACAGACGGTCGGCATCCGCGTCCCGTGCGGAGAGGAACAGCGCCGGGACATCCGCTTTTGCCCGCAGCGCCCGGAACAGCGAAAATCCATCCCCATCCGGCAGGTTGATATCCAGGATCATCAGCTCCGGCTGTTCTGCCGCAAAGCAGGCGCGGGCAGCGGCGCAGCTTTGGGCGGTTCTGATATGGCCATATCCTGCGCCCAGCAGCTGCTCACATAGCAGTGCCAGCAGCTCGGCGTTGTCATCCACAACGAGAAACTTTGCATCATAAATGGTATCCATAAGGGCAGTTCTCCTTTCCCGCCTTTACTATACCACACTTTTTGCGCCGCAGCGGAAAACATCTGCAAATTTAAGGGTAAATTAAGCTGCGCTTCCGGTCAGTTTAAGGCAGCGGGTGTATTCTGGCATCGTTCCGAAATCCATGAATGCGAAAGGAGACCATTTATGAAACCTGTGATTGAGACCCATGCCCTTTGCAAAAGCTACCATGGCCGTCCGGTGGTGGATCATTTGAACCTGACTGTCCCGGAGGGCTGTGTTTACGGCTTTTTAGGCCCCAACGGTGCGGGCAAATCCACTACCATGAAGATGCTGCTGGGGCTTGTACACCCCACCGGTGGCAGTGTGGAACTGCTGGGTCACACCCTGAACGAAGCAAACCGCATTGTCCTGCTGCGGCAGACCGGCAGCCTGATCGAATCTCCCTCCGGTTACCTGCACCTGACCGCCCGGGAAAACCTTTCCATCGTGGCTGACCTGAAAGACGTGGACCGGAAGGACATCAGCCGGGTGCTGGAGATCGTGCACCTGACCAAAGACGCTGACCGGAAGGTGGGGCAGTATTCCCTTGGCATGAAGCAGCGGCTGGGCATTGCCATGGCGCTGCTGGGCAGCCCCAAACTGCTAATTTTAGATGAACCCACCAACGGTCTGGACCCGGCAGGCATTCAGGAGATGCGCAGTCTGATTGCTTCCATGCCCCAGACCACCGGAGCCACCGTGCTGATCTCCAGCCACCTGCTGGGCGAGATCGAGCAGATGGTGGATCAGGTGGGCATCCTGAACCACGGCAGGCTGCTGTTCGAGGGCTCCTTGCAGCAGCTGCAAAAGCACAGCCGGGGCGGCATTCTGCTGCGGGTGCTGGATGCACCCAAAGCCGCAGCCGTCCTGCAGCAGCAGGGAGTAAAAGCCGCTGCACCGGCAGACCAGCCGGACACCCTGCAGCTGCCCCCGCTGCCGGACGAAGCGCTGGCGGCACTGGTCTGCACCCTTGCCGAAAGCGGCGTGGGTGTGGTGGGTCTGACTGCGCAGACAAAGAGCCTTGAGGACATCTTCCTCAGCCTGACCCAGACCAGCGGGGAGGTGGCGTAAGATGGCAGCTTTCCGTGCAGAACTGCAAAAAGCCCACCGTCGGCACGACCTTGCTCTCTGCCTGTTCATCCCCGGCATTGTTGTGCTATGGGTGGGCGGCCTTGCCCCAGCTGACCCGGAGGAGCTCGCCAACGGTTACAGCGCCCTGCTTTACAGCCTGCCCGTCATTGAAGCCATTCTGATGCCGGTGATGATGGCAGTGCTGGCCTCCCGGCTGTGGGATATGGAGATCAAAGGCAACACCGCAAAGCTGCTCTACACCCTGCAGAGCCGCCGCAGCCTGTTTGCAGGCAAAGCGGTCTTTGGGGTGCTGGAAGTTCTTCTGGTCACGGTGCTGGAGCTGGCCTGCGTTCCGGTGCTGGGGCGCGTTCATGGTTATACCGAAGCCTTTCCCACTGGGCAGCTGGTCTACCTATTCATCTGCACGCTGGCGGTGGACACAATGCTCTTCTTTGGAGAATTTCTGCTGATGCTGTGGGTGGGCAATCCCCTGCCGGCGCTCTGCGTGGGCATTGTAGGGGCGCTGGTGGGGCTGTTCTCTGCTTTTATGCCGCCGCTTGCCAGTTATTTTGTGCCCTTTGGGTACTACATTCCTCTGAGCGCCTACGAAGTGGCGAACTGGGACCAGGCCACCCACACCGTCACCTACGGCACCCGCCCCTTCAACTGGGGGCTGCTGGCTTTCACCCTTGCGCTGGGCGCTGTGCTGTTTGCCCTTGCGTGGCGCAAGGTACAGGACGAGGAGGTATAAAACCATGCTGAAACGCTGTATTCTTGCGGAGAACCGCAAACTCCACGCATCCCCCATCTGGGCAATGTTCTTTGTGCTGCCCATTCTTTCGGCCACCTATGGCACCTTCAATTATCTGCAAAATCTTGAGATCCTCACCGACGGCTGGTATAGCCTGTGGACCCAGCACACCCTGTTTTATTCCATGCTCTTCTTCCCTGCCATGGTAGCCACCTATGCTGCCTACTTGTGGCGGCTGGAACATCTGGGGCACAACTGGAACCTTATCATGGCAAGCCCCGTACCGCCGCTGGCCCTGTTTGCCGCAAAGTTTGCGGTGGTGACAAAGCTGGCGCTGCTGACCCACGGCTTTGTGTTCGCGCTGTTCGTGTTCTGCGGCAAGGTATTTGCCCACCTGCCCGGGCTGCCGCCGGTCACCTTACCTCTGTTTTTACTGCGGGGACTGCTGGGTGCGTTGGCTGTCATTGCCGCACAGCTGGTGCTGGCCATGGTCATCCGCAGCTTTGCCGTGCCCATTTTTCTGGGGCTGCTGGGCGGCATTACCGGCATCTTTATCAGCTCCAAGGGTCATGGGCTGTTGTGGCCCTATTCCCTGATGCAGCTTGGTATGAACTCCAACAAAAGTGCGGATGCTCTGGCTGGCAGCTACGGGCTGTTTGCCTTCAGCTGCATCTTCTGGCTGGGGACAATGTTCCTTCTGGCATGGCTGCTTTTACGCCGGGAGGATGTGCGGGCATAAGGCACGGCAGTGCGCATGACGATTCCAAAAAATGACTCTGTGACACAATTTTCGCATCGCTGACAGACAGAAAAAACCTCCCCATGCAGTTGTCCTGCACGGGGAGGTTTTGTTATATGGGAATAGGGATGCTGCCTTAACGCTTATACTTTGCGGCGGTCTGCAAACGCTGCATGGCACGATCCAGCGCAATTTTGCTCTGGTAATACTCGTGCATGCTCTGCTTATGCTGCAAGCGTTCCTCGGCGCGGATGCGGGCGGCCTCGGCACGGTTCTTGTCGATATCCTCCGGGTTCTCGGCGCTGTCCACCAGCACCATCACATAGGCGGGGGTCACCTCAGCAATGCCGTCGCCCACCAGCACATCCCGGGCTTTGCCGTCCACTACAAAGTGGAGAATGCCCATGTGCAGCGCCACCAGAACCGGGTTATGCCCGGCCTGTACGCCGTAGATGCCATCGCTGATGGGCAGGGTCAGATCCTCGCAGTCACCCTGATAGAACTCGCCGCTGGATGCTGTGATGCTCAGCATGAACTTGTTCATCAGACGGCACCGCCCTTTTCCTCAGCCAGCTTCTTTTCTGCCTTTTCGCGTGCTTCCTCCAGCGTACCTACGTTGAAGAATGCCCACTCCGGCAGATCGTCGGCCTTGCCGTCCACAATAGCGGCAAAGCTGCGCACGGTGTCCTTCAGGGGCACATACTTGCCCTTGAGGCCGGTAAAGTTTTCGGCCACGGCAAAGGGCTGGGACAGGAATTTCTGCAGCTTGCGGGCGCGCATGACGGTCAGCTTGTCGTTCTCGTCCAGCTCGTCCATGCCCAGAATGGCAATGATGTCCTGCAATTCCTGATAGCGCTGCAGAATGGACTGCACCTTGCGGGCTACGCGGTAATGCTCCTCGCCCACGATGTCCGCCTCCAGAATGCGGGAGGTGGAGGCCAGCGGGTCCACAGCCGGGTAGATGCCCTGCTCCACGATCTTACGGGACAGCACGGTGGTGGCGTCCAGATGGGCAAAAGTGGTGGCAGGGGCGGGGTCGGTCAGGTCGTCGGCGGGCACATAGACGGCCTGCACCGAGGTGATGGAACCGTCCTTGGTGGAGGTGATGCGCTCCTGCAGAGCGCCCAGCTCGTTGGCCAGCGTGGGCTGGTAGCCCACGGCAGAGGGCATACGACCCATCAGAGCGGAGACCTCACTGCCGGCCTGCACGAAACGGAAGATGTTATCAATGAACAGCAGCACGTCCTTGTGGGTCTCCTCACGGAAGTACTCTGCCATGGTCAGGCCGGTCTCAGCCACGCGCATACGGGCTCCCGGGGGCTCGTTCATCTGGCCAAAGACCAATGCAGTCTTGTCCAGCACGCCGGAGGCGTTCATCTCGCCCCACAGGTCGCAGCCCTCGCGGGAGCGCTCGCCCACGCCGGTAAAGATGGAGTAGCCGCCGTGCTCGGTGGCCACGTTATGGATCAGCTCCTGGATCAGCACGGTCTTGCCCACGCCGGCGCCGCCGAACAGGCCGATCTTGCCGCCCTTGGCGTAAGGAGCCAGCAGGTCGATGACCTTGATGCCGGTCTCCAGAATTTCAGTTGCGGGCTTCTGCTCTGCAAAGCTGGGGGCCTTGCGGTGGATGGGCCAGTGCGGCAGCTCGTCCACAGCGCCCTTGCCGTCAATGGGGCGGCCCAGCGGGTCGAACATCCGGCCCAGTGTGCCCTCGCCCACAGGGGCGGTCAGGCCGTGGCCGGTAGCTTCCACCGGCATGCCCTTGCCCAGACCCTCGCTGGCAGAAAGCATGATGCAGCGCACCGTGGTCTCGTTGACGTGCTGCGTCACCTCCATGGTGCGCTCGGTGCCCTCAGCGGTCACTGTCAGCGCTTCCTGCAGGGCAGGCAGCTTGCCCTCGGTGAACTGAACGTCCACCACGGGGCCTGCTACACGAATAATTGTTCCCTGTGTCATACGATAGCCTCTTCCTTAATTTCAGAAGTAGATAAATGTTTGAATATTGTATCCCGATAGGGGATACAGTACAAAAAGTTTAATAGTCGCTGGTTTGCACAGCAGAAGCACCGCCGATGATCTCGGTGATCTCCTGGGTGATTGCACCCTGGCGGGTGCGGTTATACTCCAGCTGGAGCGCGTGAATCATATCGGTGGCGCTCTTGGTGGCGGAATCCATGGCGGTCATGCGGGCGCTCTGCTCGGCGCAGAAGCTCTCGGTCATGGCACCAAAGATCATGCCGTGCATATAGATGGGTGCGATCTGCTCGAACACTGTCCATGCGTCCGGCACCAGTTCCACCTCGCCCTTGGGGTCGCCCAGACCCTTGGGAGCAGGCTGCAAAAACCGCCGGTCCAGCGGCAGCAGACGCTCCATGACAGGCTCACTGGTAAGAGCGTTCTGGATCTTGGTGTAGACGATGTAGATCTCGTCCAGCTTGCCGGACTTGAAGTCGTCAATGGCGTCTACCGTGATGTCGCGGGCACGCTGCAAAGTGGGTGCGGTTGCGCTATAACGGAACTCCTCCACAAGGCGGGGGTCCCGGTGGCGCAGGGCGCGGTAACCCACCTGACCGATGACATAAAAGCGGTCGTTGGGGTCTGCGTGCTCCCGCAGAAACTTGAGCAGGTTCTGGTTATAAGCACCTGCCATGCCCTTATCGGCAGTAAGCACCAAATACGCCCGCCGGGGGTTTTCCAGATTCCGCTCATGGAAGAAGGGGTGCTCCGGCTCCTCCGGCAGATGCGGCACAACACGGGAGATGGTATCCCGCATACGGTTGAAGTAAGGGGACACATTCTGGTAGTTCTGCCGTGCCTTGCGCAGCTTGGACGAAGAGATCAGGTACATGGCATTGGTAATCTTCATGGTGTCCTGAATGCTCTCGATGCGCTCCTTCAGCAGCTTACTGGACGACATGGTCATTGCCTCCCGCATAAGCTTTCCAAGCGTTCAGGATGGCATCCACCCGGTCGGGCTCCAGCTTGCCGTCGGCATCGATCTTCTGCATGGTGCCGGAGACGTCTGCGCGGAACTGCCGCACAAAGGCAGCGGTCTTTTCCCGCTGTTCTGCGGTGGGCAGAGTGTCCAGCAGGCCGTGGGAAGCCAGCACCAGAATGACCACCTGCTCGGCATCGGACTTGGGCTGGCACAGCGGCTGCTTGAGCATTTCCATCAGTGCCTTGCCGTGCTCCAGCTGACGGCGGGTCTCGGCGTCCAGATCGGAGCTGAACTGTGCAAAGGATTCCATCTCCTTATACTGTGCCAGCTCGATACGCAGGTTTGCGTTGGCCTTTTTCATGGCCTTGGTCTGGGCAGCGCCGCCCACACGGGACACCGACAGACCCACGTTGACAGCCGGACGGTTGCCGGCGTTGAACAGGGCGCTCTCCAAGAAGATCTGACCGTCGGTGATGGAGATGACGTTGGTGGGGATGTAGGCCGAAACATCGCCGGCCTGCGTCTCTACGATGGGCAGTGCGGTGATAGAGCCGCCGCCCAGATCATCCCGCATACGGCAGGAGCGCTCCAGCAGACGGGAGTGCAGATAGAACACATCGCCGGGGTAGGCTTCACGGCCCGGGGAGCGGCGCAGCAGCAGCGAGATGGCACGGTAGGCCACCGCGTGCTTGGACAGATCATCGTAAACGATGAGCACGCTCTTGCCCTTGGCCATGAAGTACTCGGCCAGTGCAGTGCCCGCATAGGGGGCAATGTACTGCAGCGGGGCAGAA
>OIIF01000302.1_pt1 | contig 14079 bp, 10 predicted proteins | sample 1583181 | NCBI WGS metagenome assembly OIIF01 (sample SAMN02675044, study PRJEB24791) | human gut metagenome, SKBSTL002 | isolation source: stool | host: Homo sapiens | place: USA
TCTTGCTACCATCCTCTGTCGCTTCCACCGCTGCTTCTTTGACGATTGATTCCGCAAAATTTTTGGCGATTGCTTCCGTTATCGCTGCTGGAAGATCTTTCACTTCAATGGGGGTAAAGTCATTTACTGCCATGACAGTTTCAACACCTGATGTCAAATTTCCGGCAAATGCCACTGTTGTTCCTAATCCCATTACCAATGCTATTGCAACAATTTTTTTTCATAATCTTATATTTTTAACAGTAATTATTTTATGATAATGATATGACAATTCCTATGCCAAAAGAATATTACTTCTAATTATCAGCTGGTTAGTATTTCCCCAATTGTATAGAAAATGGAAAAAATCCTCATATAATGTGGTTTGATGTGGAATGTTTCTACATTTATAAATATCGGTAGAAATCCTGCTGATTTTGTGTGTAAAACCAAAATCTGTTGCACATTAATTTCTGTAGCAGGCTTTTTTGTTTTACAAAAATAAGAGGCTGTTTCAAGTTCTTTTTTTAAGATAACCTCTTATGGCTTATCTGATAGTGGGCATAAATACAATGTTAATAGTTATATTCTTTGTCACTGCTGAAAAAGTATTGGAATATAAACAGGCGGCTGTAAAAATGCTGACCAGCCTGAGTTCCGACAAATACCAGTGTGGTAAAAGTAAACCTGCTTTCCTGCTTCATTCCACAGGACACTTGCCTGCCGGATCAGAGATTGATGCATCCATCATTTATGCTGATTATTATTATATGGAGGCACTTCTCCGTTTGAAAAGGCTGACGGAAAATAAATCGGTCATTGACGAATAATAGATTGTTCAGGGAAGTATAAGTATATAGAGATCTGTAGTCTCCTTATAGGTGGATTATTTATGATAAGTATATCCCGTTTGCATCAGCAGGTGAAAACGGGATATACTGTTTTACAGCAGGTAACTAAAGCTTTTAGTTTACTTTAACTATGAAAATTAGTTTTATAACTAAAAGTTTTAGTTCTTTGTGATAATCAAAAGAAAGATTATGAAAATGTTGACAGCAAAGGAAGAAGAAATTATGGGTTATTTTTGGGAAAAAGGCCCGTTGTTTGTAAAACAGTTACTTGATTTTTATGATGAACCGCGTCCGCATTTCAATACTCTGTCTACCATTGTGAGAGGATTGGAGGAAAAGGGGTTTCTCAGTCATGAGGTATTTGGAAATACCTATCAGTATTATGCGGTGGTAAGCTGTGATGATTTTAAGAAGAAGACGTTGAAAGGGGTTATCAGTAAATATTTCAATAACTCTTATTTAGGAGCGGTTTCTTCACTGGTGAAGGAGGAGGAGATTTCTTTGGATGAATTGAAGCAGCTTATCCGGGATGTGGAAAAGGCGCATGAATAATCCGGATAAAGAGAATAATTAAAAATACATACTATGGGAGCATTTTTTGTATATATTGTAAAGTCGGCAGTCTGTCTGGCGGTATTTTATTTATTTTACCGCCTGTTGCTGAGCCGTGAAACATTCCATCGTTTTAACCGTATTGCTTTGTTGGGAATACTGATATTGTCCTGTGCCATTCCCTTTGTGGAAGTGACCATGAAAGAACCGATGGAAGTCAGCCAACAATTGCTGACTTGGGAAGAACTGCTACTTATGGCTAATCTTAATCGGACTGCTACTATAGAAACTGCTCCCGAATCTGTCATTACATGGCGTGAAGCGCTGCTGATGGTTTATTTGTTGGGTATTGTATTCTTCTTTTTACGTAATGTATGGTCGCTGACCCGTATGCTGAGGCTGATAAAGGGTAGCACCCTTGTCCGTCAGGAAAATGGTATTACGCTGATAACCCACCAAAAAGAAATCGCTCCGTTCAGTTGGATGAAGTTTGTAGTGATCTCTGAGAAAGACCTGAAGGAAAACGGTGAGGAAATACTGACGCATGAATACGCCCATATACGGAAGAAACATTCCATAGATTTACTTATAGCGGATGTCTGCATCTTTTTCCAATGGTTCAATCCTGCCTCCTGGTTATTGAAACAGGAACTACAGAACATACACGAGTTCGAAGCGGACGAAAGCGTGATTGCACAAGGTATTGATGCAAAGAAATATCAGTTGTTATTAATAAAAAAAGCTGTCGGCACAAGGCTCTACTCTATGGCCAACAGCTTCAATCACAGTTCACTTAAAAAACGTATTACTATGATGTTAAAAAAGAAATCCAATCCGTGGGCACGACTCAAGTACCTGTATGTGCTTCCATTGGCAGCCATTGCCGTGGCAGCCTTTGCCCGCCCCGAAATCTCTAGTGAGTTAGATGAGATTTCAGCCGTCAAAGTTAATGATTTAACGGCAATTATGAAAACCGAAGAGGTTAAAAGTCCCGAAAAACATCCTGCAAAGGAAATAAAAGTGCAAGGGCAGGTGTTAGAAAAAAGTACAAACGCTCCGGTTGTAGGTGCTAATGTGATTATCAAAGGTACCACTTCGGGTACGATCACTGATTTAGATGGAAATTTTGTTATTTCAATGCCTGTTGGGGCTACTTTGAGTGTTTCATATATAAATATGAAAACAAAGGAATTGACTATTACAGAGAAACTTATTGGAAAAATTAAATCTTTAAAAGTGTATTTGGAGGGAGAAATCACAACTAAGACACAGGAAGTGGTTGTAGTAGGTTATGGAGGTGGTGAAGAAGCTTCTGATGAAGTTCCGGTTTTTCAGGTTGTTGAAGAGATGCCTGAGTTTCCGGGTGGTATGGGAGAATGTTTGAAATTCTTGGGGAAGAATATCAAATATCCAGTGGAGGCTCAGAAAGCTGGAGTACAGGGAAAGGTTATTGTACAATTTGTAGTTGAGAAAGATGGTAATATAGCCAATCCCAAAGTTGTCAGGAGCATTGATCCGGATTTGGACGGTGAGGCCATTCGAGTCATTTCCATTATGCCGAAATGGAAACCGGGTATGCAGAAAGGTCAGCCTGTGCGTGTGAAATATACGGTTCCCGTCACTTTCAGACTAGACGGTAAAGATATCAAATCAAATGAAGCACGTCATTTGGAGTTGAAGACAGACACTGTTTTTCAAGAAAATCCATTGCGGATAGGTAAGGAAACTTTTTCGTTGAAAGATTGGAAGGAGAAACCATTGCTTATAGTTGATGGGATAGAAAAGCCTTATAGTCAAATGGAAAAAATGAATGTTTCGGACATTGAATCTATTTCGGTGTTGAAGGATGCGGCAGGTACTGCCATTTATGGAGCCAAAGCCAAGAATGGCGTGATATTGATTACCACAAAGAAACAATAAGAATAAAGATATGAAAAAATTTGTAACACTGCTGCTATGTATGCTCCCTGTTTCGTTGTTTGCCCAGGTGAATGATGGAATTCGTCAGGCAATGGATAATTATGATTATGAGACAGTAGTTACGCTGATTGAACCCGATTGCCAGGATTCTTTATTGCTGATTACCAAAGCTCAGGCGCTGAAAGCGATGAACCGTTATCCGGAAGCCATAGGGGTATTGAACTCTCTTATCTTGAAAGACAGCACAAACACAAAAGTTTTGATCGACCTTGCCGAGTGTTACAAATTGACGGGTAACTCCCGTCGGGCGGCCAACTGTTATCAGAAGGCAATGAATTTGCAACCGGAAAATAAATTTTTCCGGTTGCAGTTCATACGCTCTTTATTAGCTTCCGAAGATTATGAAGAAGCGCGTACGGCTTGTCATGGCTGGTTGGAACGCGATTCCTTGTCGGCCACCGGATACAAATATCTGGGACAGGCATACGAGGGATTGCAGGATGCCGCCAGTGCCTTCCTCAGTTATAACATAGCCTATCGGCGTGATTCGTTGGATGCCCAGACGGTGGCACGCATTGCCGGTATTTTTAATAACAATCAGCAGTTTAAAGATGCTGTTGATGTGACGGAAGTTTATCGTTTGTCCGATACCACCAATATAGATGTGAACCGCCAGAATGCGAAGGCTTATTGTATGCTGAAAGAGTACGGAACGGCGGTAAAACGCTATGAGTCATTAAAAGAACTGGGTGATCGTAGTTTTCTCACTCTTTACTATTTAGGTGTATCCCATTATGGGGATAACTGGTTTTACGGTGCATACGATAATCTGAAAGAAGCTTATCAAAAAAATCCGATGGATGTGAATGTGCTCTATTATCTGGCAAAAGCTTCGGCACGCACTTCTTGGAAAAAGGAGGGTGTGGAATATATGGAAGAAGCCTTCCGCATAGCAGTTCCTTCTGATAGTATGATGGTACGTCTTTATGACGGGTTGGTAGAATGTTACGATTATGCGGGGGATACAAAGAAAGAGGTGGAAGCCTTGGAGAAGTTATATATTTATACAAAGAAAAACTCCATCCTTTATAAAATAGCCTGTCTCTATGATTGGAAAGAAGATGAGAAGAATGCCATTCGCTATTATAGGAAATACATGGCTACAGTTCCCGAAGATCAGCGTTATGCCTTGGACGAAGACGGGAACCCGGTGGAAGACCGCATAACACTTTACCAGCAGGCATGGAAACGTATCAAAAAAATAAAGGAGGAAGGTTTCTTTAGAGGTGATATTCCGACAAAGTCATTTCCTGTAGAGAAAAAAGATACGTTGGCACTTCGTCATGCAAAATAACGGAAGTCATTTATATAAAAGTAAGAATATATGAAGAAAATTTTAGCTTTGGCACTCTTTGCAGTGGCTCTAGTGTCATGCCGGCAAACTATGCAGACCGATGGCTTTAAACTATCCGGTCATTTGGAAGGGCTTCAGGTTGGAGATACTCTTTTTCTTAAAACTTTTTTATTACCCGATTGGAAAGAAGACGGGACAGATACCATATTGGTGGAAAAGGAGGGGATTTTCTCGGCTTTTATTCCTATGGAACATACTACTTTTTATTTATTGACGCATCAGCCTAAAGTGGGTGAACCGTTACGGAGTTGTATTCGCGGAGCTGAGATTATAGCTCGCGTAGGTGATGATATAAAACTGGAAGGGTCTTTGGATTACTTGGGTGCGGTTCGTCATTCGGGTGGTTTTTATGACAATTCGTTGGTGGCTAGGTATGATAGCCTGACTGCATCTTCCAATACTGAAATGATTGATATCTTCAGTCAGATACTGAAATATCAGGATACAAAGCAAAATGATAGTGTGGCAAAATACGGGCAAATGTATAATGAATATCATCGTCCGCTAATGCTGAAGACTGTTCGTGATAGTCTGGCATTGAAAGTGAACGATATGGAATATGCCGCTTTTATGTATGCATCCGCTTTTGTTTTTGATGCTACTTATAAGGATGTGAAAGAGCGTTTGGCACAATTTACTCCAGAGGTTCAAAATTCATATTTTGGACAAATACTTGACAAGCAATTGCTTGTATTGAAGAATATTGAAGTAGGCTTTGCGCCAGCGGAGTTTACAGTGACAGATAAAGACGGCCGGAAAGTGTCTTTGTCTGATTATAAAGGCAAATATGTATTGATTTATCATTGGGGATTATGTCCTGGTACTTTTTGGGTAAATCCTAAAATAACGGATCTCTATCAAAAATATCATGAAAAAGGTTTGGAGGTATTGGGATTTACCCGTGATGATTTGTTGAAATCGTTGCAGGGAAGTTCTGAAGAGTTTAAGAAAGATGAACGGGTACAGGGATTGCTAAGCCATCCGTGGACTACAGTTTACACAGAGGATGAGGGCAATGGCTTTATAGTGAAAGACCTTTATTTTTCAGGAGTTCCCATTCTTATGTTAATCTCTCCGGATGGTATTACTTTGGCCCGTGGATATACAAAGGCATACGAAGAAGTAAAGAATCTTTTGGATAGGAACTTGGGAAATAAGTAAGTATGTTTAAAAAAAGATACAATGAAAAACTTTGGTATTTTACTGCTTGCTATGGTGAGTTGCTGCCTTTTGCAGGCAAAAGACAGGGTGGTTAAACAGCCGCCTTTCATCGCTCGTAGCTCTTCTACTATCGAGATAGACAGAGTGGTGGTTTCGGATACGGCAACCGTATTGGATGTAAAAGCCTTTTTCCGTCCTCATAATTGGATTCAGATAAGTAATGAAAGTTATTTGTTGGCTGATAATGGAGAGAAGTATCCGATTCGTTCCGGTAATGGAATTACCTTGGGCGAAAAATTTTGGATGCCCGATAGCGGTGAAGCTTCTTTTAGTCTTATTTTTCCGTTATTGCCCCCTACAGTGAAAGTGATTGATTTCATTGAGAGCGATTGTGAGGACTGTTTCAAGGTATGGGGAATCCATTTGGATGGTAAATTACCGGAATTGGATTTATCGGATGATGTGAAGAAACAGAAATTGAATTACGCTGAACCGTTGCCTAAGGCTGAATTGAAAGATGGCAAATCAGTGATAACCGGTCGTTTGTTAGACTATGAGAAGCACTATGCACTTCCGTTTTCTTGTAGGACTTGTGATTTGTTGACGGCAAAATTTGAGGATACTGAAATAAAGGTGAATGAAGACGGAACATTTCGGACAGAGATTGAACTTTGTGCTCCGACTACGGTCAGTTTTTCTGTGGGACGTGATATTTATTTTGACGTCTTTTTGGTTCCCGGTGGTGAATTGGATATGGCTGTCAACTTGCGTGAGTTGAGTCGTTCTGAAAGCAAATTGTTGAAAGGCAAGCGTGCTGGTGGAAAGAAAGTCTATTTTTCAGGTACCATGGCGGCTTTGAATGATGAAATGATAACCGATGATGAACATTTGATGGATGTATGGGGAATGGTTCATTGGAATATGAATGATTTATATAATATGACTGCCGGTCAGTATAAAGCTTATTGGTTGAAAAAATATGAAGAAACCAAATCCGCTATCTGTTCCGATAAGAAAAGAAGTCAGGCATACCGGGAGCTTTTATTGGCTCAGAATGATTTGCTTTGTACTTTGACATTGACCCGTGTAAGTTCTAATTTAGCCTATGCTTATGTGCAGTGCAGTGGATTACCGGCTCGTGAAGCTTATCAAAAGTTTAAACAACCGGAATTGAGTGATGATTTCTATGACTATATCCGGCAGTTGAATATACTGAACTCGCCTGTCATGCTTTATGCCAATGGTTATGCTGATTTGGTAAGGGGAATGGGCTATCTGAGGGTGAAGATGGATGATGAGTTGAGTGATATATTTGCGTTTATTCTCTCTTCCGATAAAGTTTCTGCTGAAGATGCTAAGATAATACGTGAGTTCAAGGCTGATACAGATACCGGAAAAACATCTGTCTATCAGGAAAAAATGGGCGAATTGCGAATAAAATACGATGAATTGTTTAAAGAATTCAGTTCTATGCAGCAAGACTATATTTTGAAAAAGATTATAGCCGGATATTTGGGCACAGACCAAGGACTTTTTTTCGACTTGCAGAAAATGATGAAATATGCTCAGAAAATCAGTGACTTCACTCCATTGACTGTACATGATTTTGAGGAGATACGGAAGATGAGTGACCCTTATTATCTCGGCAGACTGACAAAGATGAACAACCGTCTTTTGGAAACGATTGAAGCTAATAAGAAAAAGAAGGGTTATACCGTTAATGAATCCGGAGAAGTAAAAGATGAAGATTTATTTTATTCCATCATTTCTAAATTTAAGGGTAAGGTGATTTTGGTTGATTTCTGGGCAACTTGGTGCGGTCCTTGCAAAATGGCTATGAAACAGATGAAACCGATGAAGAAAGATCTTGAAGGTAAAGATATTGTATATGTTTTTATTGCCGGAGAGAACTCGCCCAAGGAAACGTGGGATAACATGATTCCGGATATTCATGGAGAGCATTACCGAGTAACGGCGGCTCAATGGAAATACTTGAGCAAGCAGTTCAGCATACAGGGCGTTCCGACTTATATTATTGTTGATAAGGAGGGGGCTGTTATTCAAAAACACACCGGTTTTCCGGGGGTGGATACCGTAAAAAAAGAATTAATGAAAGCATTGGAGAAATAAAGAACGTGTTCGTTCTGCAAGAATAAAATGAATAAGAATCTGTAGATGCTGTTGGGAAGTAAGCATTTACAGATTCTTTTTTTTGATTGCATCTTTTCTTTGGCTATATTGATTACAGATTTTCTCCGCTGATTTATTGGGTGGCTTTTCATAATGTAGAAATCTGACTTTCTATGATGTTTTTTTTCTTTGTTTAAAAAATAAAATAATATTGCTTCTTTTCTTAACTATTAATAATATATTTGTGCAGATTTTGTATGCGATGTCGGAAAAAGAACTGATTATATTATTAAAAAATGGAGATGAAAAGGCATTTACAACTTTGTATAGATTGTATTGGTCTAAAGTTTATAATTTCTCTCGTCTGTATTTGTCTTCCATAACAGAAGTTGAGGAAGTGGTGCAGGAAGTGTTTGTGAAAGTGTGGGAGACACGTGATTTTTTACGTGCGGATGATAATTTTAAGGGATATCTTTTTATTATTACACGCAATCTTATTTTTAATCAGTTTCGTAAAAGTTTCAATGAGAATGCCTATAAACTTACGGTGTTGAGTGCTGCAATGGATTATTATGATATGGAAGATGAGCTAAGTGCAGCTGATTTAAAAGAATTTATTAAAAGGATGGTGGGTGGGTTGCCACCTCGTCAACAAGAAGTTTTTAAGATGAGTCGTGATGAACATCTGACCTACAAAGAAATTGCTACTCGGTTGAATATCAGTGAGAAAACAGTAGAACGACATATTAATGAAGCAATCAAGTTCTTAAAGAAGAACATTATGCTTTATCTGATTTTTATCTTTTAAATAATCATAGTTTATTTTTTTTTAGCAAAAATGTATCCTTGCATTGGGGGTATGTCTTTTTTGGCGTGTATTTATAGTAAGTACAGGGGAAATTTATGGATGAATTTCCGTAGGGTATCAAATAAAGGATGAAAACAAAGAACGAAGATATTATAAAAAAGCTGTTTGAAAGCAAATGCTCTTTAAGCCCGGAGGAGCGTGCGGCATTGAATAACTATGAATATGTAAATGATACTTTTCATAGACAATGGGAAGAAATGTCCGAAGAGGCAGTGGATTTGGTGAGGGAAGAAAAGATACTGAATGGTATTATGAAGAAAGTAAGAGGGCGGAGGTTTCCTTTTATAAAGAAATCCTTTTATAAATATGGAATGGCTGCGATGATTGCAGTATGTATGGTGCTTTCAGCTTTGTTGTTGATGAAAAATAGTGGTGAAGAAATTATATATGTAGTGAATACCGGATACCAATCAATGGATTCCGTGAGATTGGCTGATGGTACAAAGGTTATGTTGAATGCAGGCAGCCGGCTTACTTATCCAAAAGAGTTTTCTGGGGAGAAAAGGGAAGTACAGCTTTCGGGACAAGCCTTTTTTGAAGTGACGCCTGATAAAACACACCCTTTTGTTGTAAAAACCCAGAAAATGGACGTGACTGTGTTGGGTACTTCTTTTGAAGTGTTTAGTTATGATGGTGATGAGGAGGGCGAAACTGTATTGTTGACTGGAAAAGTAAAAGTGGAAGTACTTGAAAGTAATCAACAGAAAGGCGGAAGTTATGTTTTGAAACCGAACGAAAAGTTGACATATAGCAAGACTGATGGCATTAGTCTCACTACTATTGACGCGGATGCTTATTCATCTTGGCGGCAAGGAAAAAGAATGAGCTTTAAAAATGAGACATTAGAGATGATTTTGGAACGGTTGGAAAAATGGTATGGACAAAAGATTGAATGTGCCCCCCATATTGCCAGACATTATCACTTTACTTTTACGATGCACAGCGAATCATTGGATTTGATTTTGAATTATATTTCACACAGTGCGCCATTAAATTATAGATTAATAAGTAATGATCATTATATCATAGAAGAAATGAAATAGTAATTATAAAAATGATAGTATGAAAAACAATTGTGAAAACTACTGTAGACAGGCTTGACTATCCATAGCCTCTATCACTGTATTTTGAAAATCATGTTGATTTTAGTCTAATAAAGAATTATGTATTTATGAAAAAAACGAACCAGCGGTTATTTTATCCGCAAAAAGTAAAAAGGCAACTTTTTTGTGCCTTAGTGGCGTGTGCTGTTTGTGCAATACCTGTTAATGCCCAATCTGGTACCATCTCATTGAATAAGTCAAATGTTTCCATGCATACGATTATGCAGGAAGTGGAAGGACAAAGTGACTATACTTTTTTCTATAATGACAATCAGATCAAACTGGACAAAAAGGTTTCAGTAAAGGCTCAGAATGCTACTATTGAACAAGTCTTGGCCCAGATGTTTAAAAATTCTGGTTATACTTATAAGATAGTAAATAATCAGATCATTGTGTCAAAGGCGAATGCCGTGGCTGCTGTAGAAAAACAACAACAGCAGCAGGCAAAGAAAGTGACCGGTTGTGTGAAAGATGCTTTGGGAGAGCCTATCATCGGTGCTTCTGTAGTAGAGAAAGGGGCTCCGACCAATGGTACGATTACCGATTTCGATGGTAACTTTACATTGACAGTCTCGGGTAATGAATTGCAGATTAGCTATATTGGCTATCTTCCTCAAGTGGTAAAAGTGCAATCTGGAGTTACTTCTTATAATGTAACGTTGAAAGAAGACACGAAAACACTGGATGAAGTGGTAGTGATTGGTTACGGTACTCAAAAGAAAGTAAACTTGACCGGTGCTGTTGCTTCTGTCAGTACAGATGATATCAAAGACCGTGTGCAGACTAATGTTTTGTCTGCCGTACAAGGAACCGTTCCCGGTGTAACTATTATTTCTCGTCCGGGTTCAACACCTTCTATTAATTTCCGTGGTCGTGGTAATTTGGGAACTTCTGCTCCATTATATGTGATCGATGGTGCTATTGCAGATGCTACGGTATTTTCCAATCTTGATCCGAACACGATTGAGTCAATTTCATTCTTGAAAGATGCTGCTTCCTCGGCCATTTACGGTTCTCGTGCAGCCTATGGAGTTGTATTGGTTACGACTAAAGGAGGAAAGGCAGAGAAAATGAATGTGGCTTATAGTGGATATGTCGGAGTCAAAACTCCGACTTATTTACCGGATGTCCTTGATTCATGGGATTATGCGACCTTATTAAATGAAGCTAAATATAACGCCAATCCTTCAGGAGGAAAAAATCAGGCTTATACGAATGAAGAAATCGGATGGTTTAGAGATGGCAGCAATCCCGATTACTATCCAAATACGAATTGGGCTGATCTGGTATTGGACAAACATGTGCTGACTACCCAACATTCTTTGAACTTTAGCGGAGGCAGTGAGAAAGTACGTTTCTTTAGCAGTGTGGGCTATGTATTTAATGATAATTTCATGCCGGGGGTTACTGACGATCGTTATAATCTGAATCTTAACCTTCAAAGTGATGTCACCAAATGGCTGACTTTGAAAACCGGAGTGAAGTATATTCGTAATAGTTCCGATACAAAAAACGGCACTCCATGGATTGCCAATTTTGTTTTGGTTCCTTCTATTATGGTGGCTCAGCAGTCTAATGGCGAATGGGGTAGTATAGCCGGAGGTAAGGATGCAACACAAACCTTTATGAATAGTAATCCACTCCGTACGCTTAGTTTTGACAACTGGAGCAAAAGTACTACGGAAAATACCATGTATGATTTGGGTTTTGATTTGAAACCTATTGAGAACTTGGTCATTTCGGGACAATTGGATTATAAGCGTTATGAATATAAAAGCAAGAGTTATTCGGCTGAGTATCCTGAAGTAGTACATTTTGAAACAGGAAAGGAAATTCCCGGTACGGGCAACAGTAGTCCGAACTCAATGAGTATGTATTGGATCAGCAACAGCAATATGATGACTACTCTTACTGCCAAGTATGATTTGAAACTGGGACAACATGCGGTGAATTTTCTGGTTGGTACATCCTACGAGCATTATAAGTATGAACGGTTATATAGTAAACGAACAGATTTTGTAAGCGATGGTCTGGAAGATATAGAACAAGGTAATAATATTTCAAAAGATTTACCTGATGGACGTGGTATTGTGGAGAGCAAAATGCTTTCTTACTTTGGTCGTATAAACTATTCATATAAAGACCGTTACTTGTTTGAAGCCAATCTTCGTGCTGATGCTTCCTCGCGTTTCCATAAGGACAACCGTTGGGGATGGTTCCCTTCTTTCTCCGCCGGATGGCGTATCAGCGAAGAATCGTTCATGAAACCGATAGCTTGGCTGAATAACTTGAAACTGAGAGCTTCGTATGGTACGTTGGGTAATATCAACAATGTAGGATATTATGACTATTTTGAATTGCTGAGCAGCAATGCAAATTATAATTTTAATGATGAGCCGGTGAAGGGGGTGCTTGAAGCACAGATTACTAACAAGACTTTGGGTTGGGAGACTGTAGCTTTGGCGGACTTCGGTTTGGATGTAGATTTGTTCGATAATAAACTAAGTGTGACTGCCGATTATTATATCAAAAATACTAAAGATATCTTGTTGGGCTATAACGTTCCGGCAGAAACGGGTATTTGGACAAAACCGGTTATGAATTTGGCCAAAGTCCGTAATACAGGTTTTGAATTGGCAGCAACCTACCGCAATAAGATTGGTGACCTGTCTTATTCTGTAAGTGGTAACATTGCTACTAATAACAATGAAATCGTAACCTTGGCCGGATCAGACAATATGATACAGAATGGTGGAGATGTAGTCAGATATATTCTGAAAGAAGGAGAAGCCATCGGTTCTTATTATGGCCTGTTCATGCTCTTTGGTGACAAACTTAATCTTCCGAAATTCGGGTTTAACGGAAATGCGGAAGGTCTCGCCAGGAAAGGCGGATGGGGTGCCCTGGTGATTGGAATACTCTTTGCCCTGGCTTTCTGTCCGACAAGCGGAGTTTTCTATTTCGGTATGCTTATACCGATGTCTGCAACGGCTACAGCCGGTTATCTGCTGCCGGTGGTATTCGCTATTGCCACAGCCCTGCCTGTACTTGCCGTTGCATGGATTCTTGCTTTCAGTGTACAGCAGATGGGAAGTTTCTACGGTAAGATGCAGAAGGTGCAGAAATGGATGAACCTTATTGTAGGTGTGGTATTCATCATCATCGGCATCTATTATTGCTGGATAATGTATCTGTAAAACAGATTTGATAACAAATAAAATATTTACGAATATGGAAATTAAAGTATTAGGTCCGGGTTGTGCCAAATGTAAATCAACCTATAATGTAATTGAGAAGGTATTGAAAGAAAACAACATCGATGCAAAACTGACCAAGGTGGACGACATCATGGAAATGATGAACTACAACATCATGACTACACCTGCCGTTGTCATTGACGAAGTAGTGAAGATGAAAGGGCAGGTGCCGACAGAAAGTGATGTAAAGAAACTTCTTGGTATCTGATAAACAGAGTTATTTAACGATGAGCGGCAGATGCCATAACGGTTGTATCTGCCGCTTTTTTAACTGGAACAATGTTCGTATTTAGACGAATAAAAACAATTAAAATATGATACAGGATTTTGCAGACTGGCTTGTTTACGGACTGTTCGGACTGAGTGCCGACACTCCGATAGGAGTGGCCGTAAACTTCTTTTTTTATGACACTATAAAGATTTTAATCCTCTTGTTTTTCATCAGCGTACTAATGGGAATTATTAATGCCTATTTCCCGATAGAGCGTTTGAGAAATTATCTGGTAACACACAAAATGTACGGACTTCAGTACCTGTTGGCTTCGATTTTCGGAGCAATAACCCCGTTCTGTTCTTGTTCCTCCATTCCGTTGTTCATCGGGTTTGTAAAGGGAGGTATTCCGTTGGGAGTAACCTTTGCTTTTCTGATAACCTCACCATTGGTGAATGAGGTTGCCGTTGCCATGTTCTTAGGTTCTTTCGGACTGAAGGTTACTCTGATTTATGTGATTAGTGGTATATTGCTTGGAGTTATCGGCGGTTTCGTCCTCGGAAAAATGAAGCTTGCACCCTATCTCAGCGACTGGGTAAAGCAAATACAAGCCAATTCTTCAGTACAAAGCGA
>OIIF01000307.1_pt1 | contig 13973 bp, 9 predicted proteins | sample 1583181 | NCBI WGS metagenome assembly OIIF01 (sample SAMN02675044, study PRJEB24791) | human gut metagenome, SKBSTL002 | isolation source: stool | host: Homo sapiens | place: USA
CCTCGTATACAACACCCTGCGAGATCCCGGCAGACAGGGCCGAAATATCCAGCGGTGCATTTTCCTCGCTGTCGATGTCTACACCGGGGGTGGGAAGATACTGAACACGCTGCGGCGCTGTGGCGGCGTTTGCCTGCCGCTGGGCGAAATAGGCCTTCCACTTATCGCGGTGGGCTTGCAGGCGGGAAATCGTTTCTTCCTTGCGGTATTCCTGCGGCAAGGTTTCGTCGTGCATGTAGGAATCAAGCTGATCCCACAGTTGGTTGGAAAATACATCCCGCAAGTTTTCGGAAGCACCCTGCTGGTCGGAACTCTGGACCACTTCAAGACGCAGCGGGATCACCCGGCCGTTTGTCTCGCCCAGGATCATCTTTTGCAGCTTTTTGGTGATCATCGACTTGCCCATGCGGAACTGACCGCTGATCAGGAACAGCATGGGGATACGGGAGGGATTCTCGCAATACAGGGTATGCAGGCGGCTCAACTCATTGCGGCGGCCAAAGAAGGCTTCCGTATCGCGGATGGTGTGATCCACGCGGACTTTTTGCTTTTCCGGCAGGAATTGCAGCGGCATTTCACCGCGATAAAGCAGCAGATCATCGCCGCCCTGGACCAGGGCGCGGACCTCTACCACAGCAACGATGTCGGCGTTTTCTTCCTGCACGCGGAGGGCGGTCTTTTCCGGAATATCGGTATCGATTTGGAAAGGAATATGCCACAGCGCCTTTTGATCTTCATCCGTATATTGCTGTTTCGACAGCAGCACGGCGTTGCCGTCGCCGCCGCGCAGCGTCAGGCGGCGGGGAATCGGCAGAGCAGCAGCATCCCATTCTTTTTCACCCGTTTTGATGCGGTAGCTCAGTGTAATGTACACAGGCTGCAGCGGGCAGCCTCCCACATTCTCCACATAGCCTTGCAGCGTAGTCGGCTCGCAGGGATCGTCATAACTATAGTCGTCTTCCTCACGGGCGCAGTAGTAGGCAGAGGACGGATCCAGAGATACTTTCATCTGCGGGCGGACATCCAGCTTTTTCTGCTGATGTTCTGCCAGCATACGCACAAACTCATGACGGTCCTGCTCGGCGGGGGCACGCTGCAGCAAACTGCATCGCTCCTGCTCCTGCATCAGATACTGCTCGTCCTCGTCATAAAAGTCCTTGCCGGATTCCCGGATCGGCTTGACCTTTAAATACTCCTGCAGGCAGGTAAGCGAAGCCTGGCGGTAGGCTAAATAGCGGTCTTCCTGCCTGGCCTTGTTCTTGTCTTCGTCCGGATTGGTTGTAGGCGGGCAGTTTTGCAGCACTGTGAACAGGTTGGCTTCCTGCAGTTGGATGCGCAGCGCCTGCAGGTCATCGTAGGCCGTTGCCCGGACTGCGCAGATCAGAGCACGGGAGAAATTCTCCAACTTCATGGTGGGCAGGTTGTTTTTGGCCGCATCCACCAGGCAGCGGACAATACTGGCTGCCGAAGGCTCCGGCTCCGCGGCCAGCAGCTCTGCACCGGCCAGATAGATCAGGGAAAGGTTCTTTTCCTTTGCCACAGCCTTTTTGAAGTCGGCCGTCTCGCTTTCCGAGGAGAACAGCTCCATCACCCGCTGGCAGCACTGGTCGACCCGCATGCCGCGGTCGTCCGATGTCAGCACAGCCGTGTTGTCAACCGTCTCGCGGTCCGATTCAACAGGCTTTTCTTCTGTTGCGGGGGTGTTTGCCTCAGAGGCCGCTTCATTTTCTTCCGGCTTGCGGGCATCGCGGCAAACGTCCTTCGGGTCGGCAAACACATAATTCGTGCTGCTGCGGGTAAGCATAAGCCGGACGCGGGCGCGAATCAGGTAAATGCGGGAAGGTTCCTCGGCGGGGAGGTGGAAATAGCGGGACTCATCGTTCGGGGTATTGTGGTCATACTCGATGCCAAGTTTTCTGACGATCTCACACAGGTCCGGGTCCCATTTGATGCGGTGGCTTCGCTGCGGGGTATGCATACTTTCCAGCAGCACCCCCTTGATCGCATCCAGGTACTGTGCACCCTTAGCGGTGGCGCACAGCTTTTCTATGCAGGGATCGATCAACTCAGGCTTGGGCAGCAGAATGGCCACAAGTACCTGCACGGCAGCAACCTGTTCACGGCGCATCAGGGGATAGTACATTTTGGCCAGATCCCGTGTACGGTCACAAAACAGGAACAGATAGGCGATCATATTGACGAATTTATCCGGGGTTGTGTTCAACAGCTGTTTTTGGGCCTGGTCCGGGTGACCCAGCAGCTGCGCCCAGGCGTAGATGATCCGGTTGGCAAGGCTGACGGCATTGTCCGAGAAATATCTTTTCCCGTTGCGGACCGTATCGGTATAGGTCTTGCTCCACTGGGTGATCTTCTCAGGCTCCACATCATATGCGCGGATTGCAAACTGAATGGCCGCGTGAAGGGTCGATGGATTGATTGTGCTGGTGTAGTCGTTATAGAGCGTCATTGCCTTGATGTAAAAGGCGGAATGGCCGGCATTGGTAGTGTGGGAGAACTGTTCCCGCCATGTCGCGCAGGTGGAGGGGGCACCCATCATTTCCAGGGCCCGGCTGCGGAACTCCGCCTGCTCTTTGGTACAGCCTGCTTTATGTTGTCCCAGCGCACAGCCGAAGAACTGCGTTTCCTGCATGGGCAAGGCGGCACAGTTTTTGACCCAACGCAGGTCTTCCTCACCGCCCTTGCGCAAATATTCCTCATACCACTGGAACGTATCACGGAAGGAGCGCAGCAGGGGCAGGGTAGCCATGGGGGCAAATACGGCTTTCAGGGCGTCGTTTTTCTCCGGCGTTCCGGCAAGGAGATTCTTGGCCAGCGTGCCGACCAGCTCATGCGGTAGGCTCTGCCAGACGGAGCAGCGCGTCCACTGGTTCGTTGCGTTCGGCGTACTGTTCGCCACGCCCACCAGCGCAAGGCGCAGTTTTTCGGCTTCCTCACCGCCTTGGATCAGGAGGTCAAAGCAGGGCTGCCAATTTCCTGTCGCCAGGGCGCTGTGCAGCTTCGGCGCACTTTTCAGGATGTCGGCATACTGTTTGCGGCAGCGTTCGATCCAGCTATCCTGGAATTTGTTATGGCTGGCAGAGAGGAGGAACCAGTCGACAGGGTCCTGTCCATCCAGAATCGTATGTCCGGGGCAGCGCTGCAGCCAGAGAACGGCATATTCCACATACATGGCGCGGGTGGCGTCCGTATCTCTTGCCTTCACGCGCAGCAAGCAATCTATCATCTGTACGATGCGGTCCCGCTTGTTCGGGTCATCACGGTGGCAGGCTGCATAAAATTCAATGCTCATCAGGAATGCATCGGAGCGGAATTCCTTTGTGGCAAAGCGCAGCAGCACACGATGTGCCAAGGCCTCGTCTTCCGGCGATTCAATCATTTTGCGGCAGAAATACTCGCCAAAATGCCGCCAGTTCCAGTCGAAGGCATCCGGCAGGATCAGGTTGTATACGTCCTGTTCTTCCTGTTCGGTGCAGCGGCGCGGCACGGCAAAACAGTCCTCATACAGTTCGCGCATCAGGCTGGGCAGTCGGAGCTGTGCGCCCGCTGCTTCGTCGGGGTCTTTCATCTTGGCCAGCATTTGCGGGCCAATAAACTGCATCAGCGTATAGGTGGCAGGGTCGGTGCCCAACCGGGCCAGGAACGCACAGCCCTCCATCGGAAGTTTCTCGGTAATAATGGGGTACTGCACGGCGAACACGTCGTAGTACAGGTTCAACGCCTGACCGCCTACACAGAACGACACATAGCGGATCGTCTGCACCACAGTCCAGGATTCGGTTGCCAGATAGCTCTGCGCAATCGCCGGGTAGAGCTTGCGCAGCGTCTGCTGCAGCTGCTGGCGGTCCATCTCTGCAAAGACGTTTTTGTCGCACATCTCCTGTAGGTTATCACTGTACTGCATCCGCTCGGCCAGTTCCGAAGACTGGTTGAAGCGATGCACCAGTCCTCGCAGGAAGAACATATACTCGCCCTCCTGCCAGAACAGCCGCAAGGCGGTTTGCCAGGTCTGGGCGTCATCCACGGCAGCACAGTAGAAAGCCTGTGCCCGTGCATGGGGAGTTGCCTGGGTGCGCTGCAGCAGACTCCAGGCTGCATTTTTTCGGCTGCTGTTCGTCAGGATAGCCCAGACCAGTACGTTCTGTGCCTCCGTGGAGACTGCGGCATTCTGATCCAACTGAAGCATCAGCTCCGACACCTGGTCGGAGAAATCAAAGCTGACATAGGCGGCTGCCACGGCGCTCCATCTTTTCAGGAATTTGCTGACGCTTTCCGAGTCACTCTCGGCGGCCTGCTGGAGCCAGTACAGCATGGGAGGCTCCTTGGCCGCCGCATCTGCAAGGCTGCCGCGGGTAAGAATATCAGCCGAAGCAAGACAATCGCTGCGGCAAAGCACCTGCAGATACATCGAAGCAGCAGCCTTATCCCCGGCTTGCAGTGCATCGGCGCGCAGCTTCGTCAGGGTCTTATACTGTTCTGCCGGGGTGGAAGATGCTGCCGGTTTTTCCTGTGCAGGAACAGGGGGCATTTCCTCCTGCTCCTGCGCAGTTTGCGGTTCGGCTTCCTGGGCAGGTTCCGGAGCTGCGGGCTGCGGGGTTTCCGGCCGGTCGGCCTGTACCGGGGCCGGGGGTTCGGTTTCCGGTGCAGCATGGGCGGGGATAGTTTCGGCTTCTTCCTGCTCCGGCAGCGGGCTGCTGTCCGCTTTCAGACCGTATTTGCCAAGTTCCGGGTATTTGTTCAGCAGCAGAGCGCACTGATCCGGGTACTCTTTCACGGCCCAATTGGTAAGGGCAATCTTTCCCTTTTCGGGGAAGTTTTCCGGGATTGGGATCAGCACATCTTCCCGGAACAGCCAGTCGACAGCGGCGTCGGGGGTGTGGCCGCCGTTCAGCCGCTGGATCACATACAGCCAGCCAATATAGCTCAGCTGGGTCGCTGCGGCAGGCAATTCACACCGTTGCAGCATCGGCACAAGCTGCCCGACCCAAACACCGGTGGCATCGCAAATAGGCTCTGCCGTTCCCGAAAGGAATGCGTCACGCAGCATCCCGCGGAACCAGGTGATGGCCCGGGCACAAGCTGCATAATCCGCCTGTGCCAGTTCCAGCAGGATCATCATGTCCAACGCCTGCTGGCCGTTTTCCGCTGCGTGGGGCAGTGAGGTGACCAGTGTTTCCGGAATCGCCTTTGCTCCCTGCGGCAGCAGTACTTCCGTTACATCGCGCAGATGGTTCGGGTTCATGCGGTAACATTCTTCTGCCAGGACGCCTAAGGCATGGGCTAACTGCGGCAGATAGGCCTGCGTGTTCAGGGCGGACAGCGTTTCTTTCATCTGCTCACGGTTGGGGCCTTTGCTAAGTACAAAAGGATTGATTGCCCCCGCCCACAAGGCGGAGAAATTATCGATCTCATGCCCGGTATAGATACGGACACGAAGGGTCTCGCAGACATCGCGCAGGCCCATATTCTTCGGGTTGCAGATCACCGCAGTCGGCAGGGTGCGGCAGGCGTCGTACAGCTTGCAATATCTGGTGTAGTCCTTGATGGCATACAAGGTGCGGAAATACCACAGGGACGTCGTGCTGTGCATCTGTGCCATCATTTCTTCGTCCGTTGGCAGATACTCAGCCGCTTCTGTCAGGCGCTGCTCTTTGCAAAGCATCGCAAACAGCACGGCGGTCAACTGCTTTTTGCGGGACTCGTTCGTCTCTTTCTGGATGGCTTTACGCAGGCAGCGCTCGGCCTGGCCGTTTGCGTTGCCCTGCACATAGTACACACGCTCGTACTGCTGCATCGGGGCATTGCCGCTGGGATAGTTGTTGACCTTGGGCAGATTGGTGCAGATCATCTTGACCGTGGCCTTATCGTAGCCCATCTGTTCCAGCTGATCCGGGCGGGAGACATAGTCCATCATGCGGCGGTCCATCGAGAGGAGCATCTGCTCAAACTCATTGGCACGGCGCTTTTTCATCTGGCTGTTGCAATGCTGGATCAGCGTTTCGTAGCGGTTTTTGTCCGTCTGCTCAGCAATCTCAATGATCTTCGTCAGCAGTCCCGCATCGGTGCAGGCGGTCCAGCAGGTATCGGCTACCGCCAGCACTTCCTCGTTCTGACCGCTGCGCAGCAACGCGCCCAGATACAGCTGGGTATAGCGCAGGCTGCTGTCATACGTCTGCCGGTGGGGCGCAATGCAAACGCGGTACAGCTGGATATACTCGGCATCCCGCTTGCCGATGGGCTGCCCGTTGGCATTGTTACCGGTGCTGCCCTGCATGTGCATGGCAAGGCGGCCAACCGCCTTGTCCGGGGAGGTCAGCAGTTCTTCCCACAGATAATACTCGCTCAGGTAATGGATGTTCTCCTGTGCTACCGCCAACCGTGCACCGCGTTCAAGCTCATAGGTATCCGCATTGATGCGGGGCATACGGTCCGCGATCTTGGCGGCCTGTTCCTCGGTATAGCCCTGCTTGCAAAGCATTTCCACGCAGTTTGCGCCGCGGTAGGGACGCAGTGCGTTCTCATCATACTTGCCCAGTAGCAGCCGCTCAAAGGGGGTGCGGACATCCTGGTCCGGGTAAGCATTTACATGGACCGCCGCTTCTGCAATAAGGACGGTTTCTTCCGATTTTTCTTCACGGTAGTTCTTTGCCAGTTCCCCCAGCGCTGGGTAAAGGGCCTTTTGGTGCAGCACCACAGGGTTAGCTGCTGCCAGTGCCAGCAGTTCCTCGTTTTTTCCGCTGTTCTGCAAAGCCAGCGCATAACCGCGAAGCATCGTGATCTCGCCCTGCACCTCGTCCGGGTATTGTTTGCCCAGTTCTGTAAGGGCATCCCAATGCTTTTCCGCTTCACAAATGGAAAAGCAAAGCGAAAGGGTGCCGGGCAGCGCCTTGCGGGCATACTGCTCCGCCAATCCCGCGTGGTTGCCAACGACCCGCCATAGCCGCTGCGCGATTGCTTCCGGTGTGTGACCATTCGGCAATTTATCCGCACGCAGCTGTGCTGTGATTTGGGCCGTTTCCTCCTCGGTGTAGCCCTGATCCAGCAAGGCTTCCGGCTCTGTTGCAAGGGCCAGCGCAGCCGACAGATCGCCATCGATCAACAGTTCTGTCAGCTGCTTCTGCGGCTCCTTTTGGGGGACCGGTTCCTGGGGCTTTACAGGTTCCGGCGCTGCCACGGTTTCTTCTGCCAGCGGTGGCGCGGCGGGGGCAGAGGGTGCAGGCGCAGTCGGCTGTGCAGAAGCAGCGTGGTCAAAACGCAAGGTCTCCATCCCGAAGCAGGAAACGGAAAGAATATCGTCCAACGGGATATCCATCTGCCCGTTTGGCAGCAGCATGGTCAGCACAGAACGCATAATATCCGTCTGCACCGGGTTGCCTACAAGACTTCCGTGGGAAACAGTCTCCAGGGTAACCGTTTTGTAGATGTATGGAAGCAGCTTTTGGCACATATCAAGACGCAGTTCCATAATGCGGTAATTCCTTTCTATAGTAGATTTTTTAGAAGGGCAAATCTGTACGCCGATGGCGATACATGTTTAAATAAAAGTATACTGCATCTTTTTTGTCGAATCAAGGGATATTGCCGCCATTCGGCAGAATGCAGTCTGCTTTTTGACTTTTTTGTGTACTCTGCGAATTGAGCTTGCCCAGACACGGGGCGTCTAAAAAGGCCGCAGGGCAAGCAGCAGAAAAGTTGCTTGCCCTACGGCCGGTACACAAAGCGGGCGTGGAAATCATGAGGGACAGGCCGGGTCACGGTTTGCCGGGGATCACGGTCAGCCCAAGCGCGATCAGAAAGACCATTCCCAGTCCGATCAGGGCATAGGCAACGGCTGTTCCCACAACCAGTGCCGCCAGGGGGCCTGCCCGTGCGCCGGTGACCGGCCAAACCAGGCACCAGAACGCCAGCGCCATGCCGATTCCAACCGCAGCTGCTATCATGGCAAGGTGTTCTTTCCGGGGGCAGAAGGTCTTCTTTTTCTTCATCACGATTTCCATTGTTTCTCCTCACTTTCTGCAGCTTTGCTGCCTTATGCGCTTACATTGTCCTGGTGGTTATACTTCTCGATGTTTCTGGTGACTGCTGCGCTGTACAGGTCGTCGATGGTCGCATACCCGTAGTAGTACCAGTTCATCGTGGAGTCGCTGAAGCTGTACTGCTGCAGGCCAGAGTCGATGGTGACCCGTTCCTCGGCGCTGTCGTAGCTGTTCAGCCCGTTGGCGACATTGCCGTTTCCGTCCACACTGACATTCTTGAACGAAATGTACCAGTAGTAGCTGTTGTCGTCCTCGTACACTTCGTCGTTGAAGTTCTGGTAGCGGTTGTGTACATTGATTTTATACACAAGGGTCACAATGTCGTTATCGACCCAAAAGCTGTCCTCCTTCGGGGTCAGGATGTAGTCGCCCACATAGTCCATGCCGATCAGACTTTCGCTGTCAGCGTCCCAGTGGTTGGCTGCATAGGCTTTGAACGTATCCTCGGCCTGGGCTTTCAGGCTGTCCAGCACCGTATCCGTCAGCAGTACGGGCGAGGTAACGTACTCATTCAGGCCGCTTACCGCAAAGGTTTTCTCGGTTTCTTCAGGAATGGCACCATATTTCTCGATACAATCGCTGAAATCCTCCCGGTTGCTGCTGACAGTCAGGGTCACGGTGTCGCCGTTGCACAGATTCTCCGCGGTATCCAGCGTGTAGTGCAGGCTGCTTCCCGCTTCGGTGGTGGGCAGGCTGTTCACGGTGGCCGTGCCCCGGGGCGCGGTGCCGTTGAACTCTACCGTAACACCATCGAACGCATCAAAGGTGTTTACCTTTTCCAACCCGGAGACCGTGTAGGTAATATCGCTGTACTTCACCTTGACACCAAAGAGCGTCTCCGCTTCGTCCTCGCTCTCGTTCCAACTGTAAGTGACGACATCACCGTTGCGCAGACCGCTGGTCTTGTCGGCACTGCCCGTGGCACAGTAGTCCACAAACAGTTCCGTCTCAGAGCCGCTGTAGAGGTCGGCAGCCAGGCTGCTCAGGCCGTAGGTAGACTCCTTGTGGTCGTTCATCGCTTTTTTGAAGCTATCCGCGATCCGCTTGCCATAGTCTGCTTCCAGCTTGTCTGTGTCGAACGCAACATCAAGCTTGCCAAGGGTATCGTACCCCTGCGCCGTGATCGTCACGTAGCGCTGCAGGTCGATAGACGGTTTGCGGTTGGCAAGGCCCACACCGACGACTGCCAGCAAAGCCACGGCAACCACCGGCAGGGCAAGTTTGCGGGGGTCCTTCTTCGCTGCCTTTGTCTCGGTGGCTGCATCGCTGCCCACACGGCCGCCGCAATAAGGGCAGAAGTCCTGGCCGTTGTCGATCTCTTTACCACAATGTACACAAATCATTTTATAGTTCCTCCTTGTGTTTTGCCGGCTGTTTTGCTCGGCTTGTTTTTTCTTCCTTACACCATTTCTATAGGGGCCTGCTTTGGCAATGTTAAAGCCAATCTCAAAAAAATTGCCGGGTACAAAAAATAAAAAGAGGCCGTGACCGGCCCCTTTTTATTCGTCCATCATCTCAACACGCCTCCCTTTACGGCGATAGTCTGTCTTTTTTCGCATGATGCGCGGGCAAAGTTTGATACCCCGCCACGCTGCACGGTGGGCGCGCACGGCGGCACGCTGTTCTCTTTTGGAGCGCTTCTCTACCGGTACGCAGGTCTGCATCGGTCATTCCTCCTCTCTTAGTTCCTTCTCTGCATCCTTCCAGGCGCGGAACAGCTCCTCCGCCTCCCGGGTAATATCGTTTCGTACAAGGTCGGCCAGTCGGCGAAAGCGCACACTGTCCGAGGGCAGCGTCCCACTGTCCAACTGCCGCTGCGCACGGAAGACAACTCTGCCTATGTAGCCGTCCAGCGTCATATCCTGGCGCAGGTCGTAGTCCCGTGCGGTGCGCTTCAGGGGGAAAAGCTCCTCCATCAGCGCCTTGCGCTCGGCCGGGGAAAATGGGGTTATCTTCATCATTCTTCTTCTCCTTCCTTTTCCTGCTTGATACGGTTCAGCAGGCGTTCCGCGTCTGCCGTGATGTCGTTTACGACAAGGTCGGCATACCGTTCCTGCGTCTCGCCAAACGCCTCCTCGCCTTCCTCCTCGATCAGGCGGAACAGCTCCTCAAAATGGCACTGCTCCCCGTGCCCGCCGTGCCAGAAGGGGCCGCGCTCCGCATACAGCGCGCCCTGCCCTGTGCCCCGCATATGGCGGACGAATTCCTCCAGGGTCACGTCCCGGTAGTAGTCATAATCGATTTTTCCATCCTCCGTATGCCGACAGTGCTGCTCCATCAGCTGTTCCCGCTCGGCAGCAGGATAGGCATGGGGCTTTGCATCCGGCAAAACCGCCAGGTAACTGTCCATCAGGTCGATGACATAGACCGGGAAGGTCTTTCCCCCGGGAAGCTCTGTTCCATCCTCCAGGCGGAGCTCCCTGGTGACCTTCGCCGCATGGCGGACAAGCTCACACACGACGCGCCGCCAGCCGTTCTCGCTGGTTCGGATGGAAAAGAAACGCGCGAAGTTAAGCTCATACAGGTTGATCTCTGCCGCGTCAGCGGAGCAGTACATGGATTTGTTCGGTATCATAGGTATTTGTTCTCCTTGTTTTCTGGTTGTCCTTACATTTATACAATAGGGGCCGCGCAAAGGGAAGTTAAAGAGATTTGAAAAAATCTTAAAAATATTATAGCATCACGCCGTACCATCCCGCAGTTCCCGCTTGTATTTATAATAGGTATTGCGGGCAATGCCGATGAGCTTGATGCAGTCGGTGTCGGCCAGGGTGCCGTTAAAATCCCGGCTGTGCTTCAAAATCAGTTCCTTGGCGGCGGCTGCCTTTTTTACATGCAGCTTGCGCCCCGGCACCTGGCCGATTTGTTTCCCATTCAGGCGCGCCGTCATGATCCCCTCGCGGGTGCGCTGGTGCAGGTCATCCACCTCTTTTTGCGCCTGGGCAAAGGCAAGGCGGATCTGCTCGGCGGCCAGGTCGGCGGTGTAGCGGTTCAGCGCGTCCATCACCCCGGCCACAAAGCGGTCTGTTGCGGCGCTGCCTGTCTCCGGCGCTGTGCCGATCTGCCGCTGCAGAGCCTGCTTGTAGGTGTCGGTGTTGATGTGCGGCTCCTTCAAAAAGCACAAGTTCACGCCGCGCTTGTACAGCGTCTCGTACAAGGCACAGCCTTCCTCGGCGCTGCGGCTCATGCGGGAGACAGCGTCAAACACAATGGTATCCCCCGGCTGCACGGTGTGCAGCAGCTTGTCCAGCTCCTGCCGTCCGCGGCAGGCCGTGCCGGTGTAGACCTCCCGCACAATATGCGCCGCAGGGTAGGCGGCGGTAATGTTGCGCACCTGACGTTCGATATTTTGCTGCGGCGTGGAAATGCGGCAATATCCATAAACGGACATACAGTATCACTCCTGACGTTCATTTGATTTGATACTTCCATTATAGGGACGCGCCGCCCCGCCGTCAATAAGATTTGCTACTTTTTGTAATCACCTCACTTTTGGTACTGTTTTTACTGGCGTCAGCCGTTATTCTGCAGCAACTCCTGATATGCCTCGGAGTTTTCCAACTCGTCGAGGTAGGGGCAACTGTAGACATCGTGGCCGTCCTCACCGCAGAACACACAGTCACCGGTGAACGGGGTGTTTCCGGGCAGGCTGGGGTCTGTGTCCTCCGGGCAGGTGTCATACCCGAAGATCACACACCGGGGTCCCTTGATGTACCGGCTGCCGTCCGGGCGCTGGACAACACCGCCCTCCGGGATGTCGGCATCTCCCTGATAGTAGATGCGACGGCCTGCCCAGTCGACCTCATAGCCGGGGTCCGCGGGCTGGGCGGCTTCGGCGGCGGGCTGTTCAGCCGCCTGCGCAGCGGCAGCCTGGGCCGCGGCCTGCTGCTGGGCGGCCACGGTGGCCGCCTGCTGCTCCGCCGTTTTCTTTACGGCGCAGGTATCGGCCGTATGCCCCGTGCCGCCGCAGTAGCTGCACTTGACGACCTCCTGCACAACGAGGTTGTAGGTGGTGGACACGCCGCCCGCCGTGCTGGCCGCCGTGATGGTGGTCTGCCCGGGCGCATGGGTCGTAATGACACCGCTGTCGTCGATGGTGGCGACGCTCTCATCGGCGGAGGTCCAGGCGATGGTCTTATCGGCGGCGTCCTCCGGCAGGACCGTCGCATGCAGCGTCCAGGTCATGCCGTTGTTCAGGATGCCGCCCTCCTGCTCCAGCGTCACGCTGGTGGGCACGACCACAGCAGGCGCCGGCTCCGGCGTGGGGGCCGGGGTGGCCGTGGCTTCCGGCGCAGCGGTCTCGGGGGTGGCTTCCTCGCTGCGGGAGGTCTCGGCAGACCGGGGAATCTCCTGCACGGCATTGCTGCCGCACCCCGCCAGGCTGAACACAGCCACCAGCGCAGCCGCCGCAGTGAGGATACGAGTTTTATTTACAGTGATCTTTTTCATGTTTTTTCTCCTTTGTGTTTGGGTTTTGTTTTCTTACACAAAGGCTATAGGGTATGCGGCGGGGGAAGTTAAAGGCCAACCAAAACTTTTGGACAAATAAAAAAGAAAAGCCGCTCACGGTCAGGCGAGCGGTTGGGTCCAGTTAATATTTTTTGTATTGCTCAATCAACATGTACAGCGCAACAACAGTATCTGCGTAGTCTTCGATGCCTTGGTTCTGTACGTCCTTTAGAAATTGACTGTAATCGACGGAGTATGCGAACGGACACCTCTTGGATAGCAGGAACTGGAAGCATCCACATAAGTAATGTAGCGTTTCTCCGTCCATATCCTCCACTTTCATGGTTTCATCATCCATGAAAACCTTAATTGTATGCTGAAGCATCTCCTTGATTTTATTGGTGTTGATGCTTTTGGGTTTTAAGTCTTTGTATGGTTCGAGGCGACGCAAAACAACATCTTTTAATGCTATACGCAGAGAAACCTCTTCCGGGCGTTGGTTTACTTCTCCATCGCACATATCAACGCTCACACTGCGGATCGTAGCTTCACACACGCATCGTTTCCAAAAATCATCTCCTGTATCATACGAGAAGAGCCCATCGAAAATTTCGCAAAAACTTTTGAGCGCATACATTCGGTATTCGACATCTTGTTTGTCCATTTATTTTTCTTCCTTTCATAAATAAATATAAAAACCGCTCGCGGTCACGCAAGTGGTTGATCGTTGAGGGCTGATAACGGCTCTTAGTATTTCTGGTATTGTTCGACCAGAGTGTACAGTGCAACGATTCTATCTGCATATCCATTGATACCCTGCTTTTTGACGAATTCCCTGAACTTATTGTAGTCCACGGCGTATGCAGTCGGGCAGGATTTGAAAAGCAAAAAACGGAAACTACCGCATAGGTAATGTAGGCTTTCGCGGCTCATATTTTCAACGCGTTCGCCGTCCATAAAGTTTTTCAATGTGATGTTGAGCATCTCATTAACCTTGCTTGCGTTAATTACCTTTTTCTTTACGTCTTTATAAGGTTTGAGACGGTAAGTGATGACATCTATTTGTGCTTGGCAAAGAGAAATTTCTTCAGGACACTGTTGTGTTTCTTCGTCATACATGTCCTGTTCCAAATAAAGAATGGATGCTTCACAAACACATCGCTTCCAATAGTCATCTCCCGTATCATACGAAAGAAGCTCATCAAAAATATTGCAAGTGTCTTTGATAGCTCGCATTCGATATTCTACATCATATTTGTCCATTCGATTTCCTTTTCTAAATAAGTAAGCAGCCAAATGATAAAAATACACCTAACCGCTCAACTTGTTATTTTAAATTGTTTTGTGCTATTCTCTTTGCTACATATTTATTCAGACTGTCGAAAAACGCTTGTAGGGGCGAGCATTGCTCGCCTGTGCCCGTTTGCCTTGCAAAAAACTGTCCCGGAAAATGCGTTGCTGCGCCAAGCT
>OIIF01000315.1_pt1 | contig 13704 bp, 10 predicted proteins | sample 1583181 | NCBI WGS metagenome assembly OIIF01 (sample SAMN02675044, study PRJEB24791) | human gut metagenome, SKBSTL002 | isolation source: stool | host: Homo sapiens | place: USA
AAAGTGCAAAATTTATCGGATTAGAATTGCAAAATCTATCGGATTAGAATATAATAAATCTTGAATATATGGGAATAATAGTTCTAGAAACATCCTTTCATTATATGGAGAAAAGTATGAATAAAAGAGATTATAAACCAAGACTGATTGATCGGAAATTAGAAGAATATCTAAACACATTTGGTGCAGTTTGTGTGGAGGGACCAAAGTGGTGTGGAAAAACATGGTCATCTTCTTATCACAGCAATAGTGAGATTATGATAGGTAATCCGGATGGAAATTTTCAGAACAGACAACTGGCGGAAATGAGTCCGGCACTGGTTTTGGAGGGGGAAAGTCCAAGACTTATCGACGAATGGCAGGAAGTTCCACCACTGTGGGATGCGGTAAGATATAAAGTAGATCAAAGTGGGGAAAAAGGACAATTCATTCTCACAGGATCAGCAACACCGAACCACAAAGGCATACTGCATAGTGGAGCGGGAAGGATTGCAAGGCTTAGAATGCGTCCAATGTCATTGTACGAGAGTGGCAGCTCAAGTGGGGACATTTCTTTAGAAGCTATTTGTACTGGGGATGCGCCATCAAAGATAACGGGCGAAGTGGATTTAAGGAACATTATTGATTTTATTATCCGCGGTGGATGGCCTGCCAATCAGGAGACAACTTTAAAACAGGCAGCGTATCTGCCGGTGGAATATATTAACGCAGTGCTGGATGATGATGTATACCGGATTGATCATGTAAAAAGAGATAAACATAAAATGCAATTGTTATTGCGTTCACTTGCCAGAAATGAAGCAACAACGGTAACAAATAAAAAGTTAAAAAATGATATGAAAGAAATTGATGATGAAGATATTGATGTAGAAACCGTTGCAAGTTATCTGGATATTTTTGACAGATTATTTTTAACAGATAATCAAAAGCCTTATGATTCGAAATTACGTTCCTCTGTAAGAGTGAAACAGGCTGAAAAAAGACATTTGTCTGATCCGTCATTAGCAGCGGCACTTTTAAAGGCAACACCGGAAATGTTATTGAATGATTTGAATACATTGGGATTTTTGTTTGAAGCTCTCTGTGAGAGAGATATGAAAATTTATGCAGAATCGTTCGATGCGGAATTATATCACTATCAGGACTATAATAACAACGAAATGGATGCGGTTATCTCACTGCCGAATGGAGAATGGTGCGGTTTCGAGATAAAACTTGGGGCAAATCAGATTGAAGCGGCGGCACAAAATTTAACACGTATCCGTAATGAGATAAGGAAAGATGGGGGAAAAGAGCCGGCAGCCTTATGTGTTGTCTGTGGACTTTCCAATGCAGCATATATGCGCCCGGATGGAGTCTATGTAGTGCCAATCACAGCATTGAAAAATTAATTTGTTATAGAAAAAGCAGGGAATGCCATTGAATTTGAATTACACACAACAGCTACAACGTCTAAATGAATACCAGAAAGCAGCCGTTTTCGATGAGAGCAGCGCCTGTCTTGTGAACGCCAATGTGGGAAGTGGTAAGACGACGGTTCTTATCACAAAGGTCATGTATCTGCATTACGAGAAGCAGATTTCATATGAACAGATGGTCGTTCTGACTTTTACGAATAAGGCTGCGGATGAGATCAAAGAGCGTCTGTATGCGCTGGAGCCGGAGATCACAGAGGAACAGTTGTGGGGCTTTGGAACATTTCACAGTGTGTGTCTTACGATGTTGAAGAAAATGCTTCCAGTGGAAAATCTGGGTTATACCAAAGAATTTATGGTGATGGATCCGGACGAGGAACTTGAGATGGCAGAGCAGTTGATCTTAACTTATCAGCTGAAAATCAAATATAAGAACCGGCTGAAAAAGCGTCTGGAACAAAATAGCAGCAAATATCAGGATGATATTGAAAAATTAAAGGCATTGCTAAAGGAAGAAAAGAGACGTCAGGATAAAATGACGTTTGACGAGCTGCTGGAAAATACATGTAAATTGGTGAAGATGTCAGCAGAAATAGAAGAAGTATCAAAAAAGAATGCGAACTTGCAAGACAACGAGAATACAGGAATGCAAGATATCTCCTGGATCATCGTGGACGAAGTGCAGGACAGCGATGAGAAACAGTTAGAGCTCATCGACTGCCTGAAAAAACCACAGACCTGTTTTTTCGCAGTAGGTGATCCGAATCAGGTCATTTACAGTTGGCGTGGAAGTGCTTTTCATATTTTTTATCAGCTGAAGACCAAATATCAGGCAACGGAACTGACACTCCCGGTGAATTACCGTTCCAGCAGTGAAATCCTTGCAGTGGCACGGTGCTTTATGCAGCAGGGAGGCACATTGCAGGGCGGCAGGGAGAACGGTGATAAAATCCAGATCCGGAATATGTATGATCCGTTTCAGGAGGCAGACTATCTTGCAGACAGGATCAGGGAACTGCATGCGTCAGGACTTCCATATCGGGAAATAGCAATCTTTTACCGTTTGCAGAATCAATCGGAAATTTTTGAACATGTTTTTGAAAAAGAAGGCATTCCATTCGAAGTTTCGTTAAAAAAGACTGTGAAAGATATTCCGGTTCTGGACTGGCTGATCAGGGTACTGCGTTTTTCTGTCAATCCGAAAGATAAAAGCTCCGGTATAGCAGCACTTGCGGATAAGAAATATGGAGACGGCATGTCGGTGAAGGAAGCGGAGAAAACGACCGATCTTCTGAACGAAATTACAGAAGAAGAAAAACAGGAGATGAACAATGAATTATGTAAACCAGATATCCGTAAGCAAATGCTTGGATTTTCGCAAGCTTATTTCAACGCTCAATCCACAACAGCAGAAGACCTCTGGAGCTTTTTTTCTCTGGAAAATCATCTTCATCCAACGACAGCTTCGTATGTAGAAGACAGAACCTATGTCATGGACTTTTTTGAGCGCATGACCGCCTATCAGAAAGAGCAGCAGAAAAATGTCGTGGAAGGCTTTTCGGAATTTTTAAATATGGCGTCTTTGTATGGAATGAATATTTTGAAAAAAGAGATACATAATGAGAACGATACCGTAAAGCTTATGACACTTCATGCATCCAAAGGGTTGGAATTTTCCCATGTTTTTATCACAGGTGTGAATTATGGGCTGATTCCATTGCAGACCAAAAGTTTTGAGGAGGAAGAGGAGGAACAGCGTCTCTTTTTTGTCGGAATCACAAGGGCGAAAGAACATCTGGAACTTTCCTATTACACAAGTCCGGGACAGTACCGGGCAGCACCCGGGCCGAGCAGATATCTGCGCATGATACCGGGAAATCTGGTCGAAGGACAGGAGAAGGACAAGGAGTCCTCGGCAACGCATTTACAGGATCTGAAGCGCCAGATCCTTGCAGAGCGTGGAGAGCATAGAGAACTGCAGGAAGCCGGCAAAATATCAGGGGGCAAAAATCCATCGGCGAATACAGGAACAAAGAACATTTCGGTAGGAAATGAAACTGTAACCACAGAAAAACGCCGCGTCCGTCATCCAAAATACGGCACAGGTTCCGTGGTAAGAGAGGATGACATGATGCTCACTGTTGACTTTGACGATTATGGAGAAAAAGAACTCATGAAAATGTTCAGCAGTCTGGAAGAATTGCCGTGATACTTATATATTGTCAGGTATCGGGCGGCTATGAAAAAGAATAGCGTACTTGTACAAAAAAGAAAACAATTCCTACCTTGACAAGGGGAAATAATGCGTTATAATACTTATATCATATCAAATAACTAGGAAATATCAATTACAAACTAATTTAGAGATAGAAAGAGGTACAAAGATATGAGTAAACTGATTTACTTAGATAATGCAGCAACAACGCAGGTATATCCGGAAGTGTTACAGGAGATGCTTCCATATTTTTCAGAAGTATACAGCAATCCATCTGCAATTTACAGTTTTGCATCTGAGAGCAAAAAGGCGGTTGATAAAGCAAGGACTTCCGTGGCAGAACTGATCAATGCGAAGACAGATGAGATTTATTTTACAGGCGGCGGCAGCGAGTCTGATAACTGGGCATTAAAGGCAACCGCAGACGCTTATGCGTCCAAAGGAAAACACATCATCACAAGCACGATCGAACATCACGCGATCCTTCACACCTGTGCTTATCTGGAGAAAAAAGGTTTTGAGATCACATATGTGAACGTTGACGAAAACGGTAAAGTAAAACTGGACGAGTTAGAGGCAGCAATCCGTCCTGATACAATCCTGATTTCCATTATGACAGCAAATAACGAGATCGGAACCATCCAGCCGGTCAGGGAGATCGGACGTATCGCACATGAACATGGCGTATTATTCCACACGGACGCAGTACAGGCATTTGGACATATTCCGATCGATGTGGATGAGATGAACATTGATATGCTGAGTGCCAGCGGCCACAAGATCAACGGACCAAAGGGAATCGGCGTAATGTATATCAGAAAAGGCGTGAAGATTCTTTCCTTCATCCACGGTGGTGCGCAGGAGAGAAAACGTAGAGCCGGAACTCTGAACGTACCGGGTATCGTAGGTATCGGCAAAGCAGCCGAGATCGCAAAAAATACCATGGCAGAGAGAAGTGCAAAAGAGATCAGCTTAAGAGATCATCTGATCGACCGTATTTTAACAGAAATCCCATATGTGAGATTGAACGGTGACAGACATGACCGTCTGCCAAACAACGTAAACGTATGCTTCCGTTATATCGAGGGTGAATCCATGTTGATCTTATTGGATCAGGCAGGTGTCTGTGCATCCAGTGGTTCTGCATGTACTTCCGGATCATTAGACCCGTCTCACGTATTGCTTGCGATCGGTCTTCCTCATGAGATCGCACACGGTTCTCTTCGTCTGACACTTTCCGAGAAGAATACCGTAGAAGAGATCGATTTTGTTGTAGACGAGTTAAAGAAGATCATTGAACGTTTGAGAAGCATGTCCCCATTATATGAGGATTTCGTAAAAAAACAGAATAAATAAATTTTTCAATCACATGATTTTACAGTGATCAAAATAACAGGTTATTTCAAAGAAAGCAGGATAAAAAGTATGTATAGTGAAAAAGTAATGGATCATTTTAACAACCCAAGAAACGTTGGAGAGATTGAGAATCCAAGCGGTGTCGGTACCGTTGGTAATGCAAAATGCGGCGACATCATGAGAATGTATCTTGACATTGATGATAACGGGATCATCCAGGATGTAAAGTTTAAAACATTTGGATGTGGCGCAGCCGTTGCAACAAGCAGTATGGCAACCGAACTTGTAAAAGGAAAAACAGTACAGCAGGCGTTGGAAGTGACAAATAAAGCCGTTATGGAAGCTTTAGACGGACTTCCACCGGTGAAAGTTCACTGCAGCCTGTTGGCAGAGGAAGCAATTCACGCTGCATTATGGGATTACGCAGAGAAAAACCATATCACGATCGAGGGACTGGAGAAACCGGTGAACGATATTTCTGAGAAAGAAGAAGGCGAAGAGGAAGAGTACTAAGCGCTTTTTTCGGAAGGCACATCAGACTGTCAGGCAGATTTATGAAAAAGGTAAACTGCCGGCAGTCTTTTTTGTGCAATGGGAAAATTCTCATATCTATTTCATTCCAGTTATGGTAAAATATAGCTATTGCAAAAAGCAGAATAGCAGATCATAAGGAAAACGAATTGAGGATAAAGAGATAATGGAAGATTTACAGGTAGAAGATTTTAATGATCCAATAGAACATAAAGCAGAGCAGACAGCAGACGGTATTAAGACACCGGAAAATCAGGAGAATGATGAGGAACAAACCTCCATTTTCAAAGAGATCATGAGCTGGGTGATCCCGTTTGCAATTGCCTTAGTGGCAGCGCTTCTCATCAAAAACTTTCTGATCATCAATGCGGATGTGCCTACCGGATCGATGGAGAATACAATCCTGCCGGGAGACCGTTTTATCGGAAACCGTCTTGCATATGTGTTTGGAGAGCCAGAGAGAGGGGATATTGTTGTATTCCGGTATCCGGATGACGAGAGTGAGATTTATGTGAAGCGTGTGATCGGGCTTCCGGGGGATACCATCGATATTGAGGATGGAAAAATATATATCAATGGATCGACAGAGCCTTTACAGGAGGACTATCTGAAAGAAGAATGGACTGTTGCCACAGGTCCATATACATTTGAGGTGCCGGAGGGATCGTACTTCATGATGGGAGATAACAGGAATGATTCCTGGGATGCGAGATATTGGAGCAACACTTATGTGACAAAAGACAAAATTTTAGGGAAAGCACTTTTTACTTACTGGCCTTTTGCACATTTTGGAAAACTGGAATAAAAAAGGAAGCGTGACATGGTAACATTATTAGCAAAAATATTTATCAAAGACTCAGAAGATAAAATTAAACAGCGCGAGGCATACGGAATGCTGTGCGGTGTGATCGGTATATTATTTAATGTACTGCTTTTTATCGGTAAATTTCTCGCAGGAACTTTAAGCAATTCCATTGCGATCACAGCAGATGCCTTTAACAACCTTTCAGATGCAGGTTCTTCGATCGTGACACTGCTTGGCTTCAAGCTTGCAGGGGCAAAACCGGATACGGAGCATCCATTTGGACATGGAAGGATTGAGTATGTTTCCGGCCTGGTTGTGGCTGCGGCAATCCTTTTGATGGGTTACGAACTCGTCCGTGACTCCATCGGAAAAATCATGCATCCGGAGGAAACAGAGTTCACGCTCCTTGTGGCAGTGATCCTGATCGCATCCATTCTTGTAAAACTATATATGGCGTATTATAACCGTGCTATTGGAAAAAAACTGGATTCTGCAGCGATGAAAGCGGTTGCCACAGACAGTTTAAGTGATACCGCAGCGACAACGGTTGTGCTTCTGGCATCCATATTCACCCATTTTACAGGAATTAAAATTGATGGCTACTGCGGTCTGGTTGTGGGCTTATTAGTCGGTTATGCAGGTTTTGACGCTGCCAGAGAGACATTAAATCCATTGCTTGGACAGCCGCCGGCACATGAATTTGTAGAAAAAATAGATGAGATCGTAATGTCACATTCGGAAGTATGCGGAATGCATGATCTGATCGTCCACGATTACGGTCCGGGCAGACAGATGATCTCATTGCATGCAGAAGTTCCGGCAGAGGGAAATATTTTGGAACTGCATGATGTGATAGACAATATTGAGAATGAACTGCGCGAGACACTTGGCTGTGAGGCAACGATCCACATGGATCCGGTCGTGACTTCGGATGAGCATGTGAGTGAGACGAAAGCAGCTATGGTATCTCTGATCAAGGCAATTGATGAAGATTTGTCCATTCACGATTTCAGAATGGTGAGTGGTGGGACACATACGAACCTCATTTTTGACATTCTCGCGCCATTTGGATTCCGTCTGACGGACGAGGAACTGCTCACAGAAGTGCTCCAGTCTGTGCATGAGCATTTCGGTGATAACTATTACGTGGTGACGAAAATCGATCATTCTTACATATAAAAGTCGTCAATTCATAATCCCCGGATTTTCTTCTGAAATGCCGAGAAAAAGCTATAGACAACATGAAAAACACCAGATTTATTTTTATTTAAATGAATCTGGTGTTTTTACATTATACAAAAAAGTTTTTGAAACCTCATCCCCGGGTTGTGTATCTAATATATGAAAGGTGGGTGAAAGATGAAAAAAGAAGAGTATTCTTTAGTTTATAAAGCAATTCATGGGGACAGTCATGCATACGGCGAATTGATTCATCAGTATAACCCATACTTTTATAAAATAGCTTTTTTATATGTAAAAAATGAGGACGCAGCAGTCGAAATTGTTCAGGATAGTGTCTATCAGGGATATCTGAAAATAAAGACACTGAGAAATCCTGAGCTGTTTTCAACATGGATGACCAGAATTATTATGAATAAAGCGGTTCGTTATATAAAACAGAACAAAAAAATTGTGGAATACGAGGAAGCATTTCATGAGGCTTCACATTCTGAACATGTTGAAGAAAAGCTTGATTTAATGAACGCAGTAAACCGGCTGCCGAAAAAATACAAAGACGTCATCATTCAAAAATATTTTCTGGAAATGTCTGTGGAGGAAATTGCAAAAAAGCAGATGATACCGGAGAATACAGTGAAAACCAATTTATCCAGGGCAAGAGCAGCTTTAAAGAAGATGTTAAAGGAGGACTATTTTGAAGATTCATGATGAAATGAGCCAGATACCCGTGCCGGAAGATTTAGATGAAAAAACACATCAATCCATTTTACGCGCTGAAAAAACAGTACAAAAAAATAGATTTCGAAAAAAGTGTACGTGGTCGGTATTATCCTGTCTGGTGATCATTTTTGGAATTATTCATGTTACAAACCCGGCAATGGCAGAAAATATACCGATTATCGGAAGTGTATTTACCTATATTCAGGACGTCATTGATTTTAAAGGAGATTATAAAGAGTATGCCACTGGCACGGATGAGAGAGTGCAGGATCATGGAATTACGATATCCATGACAGAAGCCTATTGCGATGGAGCAAATTTATTTATCTCTTATGTGATTGAGAGCCAGAAGAAGTTTACAGAATACAGTGACAATCAGATTTCCCAGAATCAGATTGGTTATGAGGGAATCACCAAAATAAAATCAGATGACAAAATTTATTCCTTAAATGATTGTGGTGCGGCAGGTTTGACCGGTAAATATGTGGATGAAAATACGTTTGCAGGATCACAGTATTTTGATCTTTCGGGAAAAGAATTCCCAGATCAGTTCCAATTGGAAATCTATATTTATAATGTAACACTGATTGCAGAAAATGTGAAAAAACAAAATATTTCCATATGGGGACAATGGAAATTTTCAATCCCGATACAGGTCAACAAAGAAGATGTTGCCATGTACGAAGTAAATGAATGGAACGAAGGATATTCCATAGATGAAGTGATTGTAACACCAATTATTACGACGATTAAAACAACACACCCGGATATATACAGAGACAATTTCAATTATGATGTGCTTGTATATGGGGATGAAAATGGTACAGAAGAACTCACTATGCAGGGATTCTATGATGAAACGAAAGGTGTCTTTAAGGTTTCAACCAAAGATATCACAACGGATTTGTATATTTATGTCATAGATGAAAGCAGGATGAGTAAGAAGAAAACAGACACAGATTTCAGGGAAGAATTGGAGCAGAGAGCGATTGTGCGTAAAGTGATTCATTTGTAATAAAAAATCCCGGATGCAGATTTTCATGCATCCGGGTTTTTCCTATGATTAATTATTTTCCTGAGAATTTGCAGCCTCAGAGTTTCCTGTACCAGAAGTTTCTGTTTCAGTAGTTCGGGTTTCGGAGGACTCTGTCTCGTTTACCTCGGTAGGTTCTTCGGTTTCAGTTGTGATCACATCAGGATCTTCATAAACAACTTCATCCGTGCTTGCCCGTAAGATAATGCCCTGGGAACCGGTGATACTTACGGAAATCACATCGCCATCGGAAACATTATCCAGAGAAGTTGTCAGGATTCCGGAGGTAAGGTAAGTGGTAGGAACCTTCTCACCATTTACAAAAATCTTGGCATTCTTTGTAAAGTTGGAACCATAAACTGCTAAGGTATTATTCAATACATTTTTACGGACGGATGTTACATTGACGTCTTCCACGTCCATGACAAGATCCGTTGCCGGATATAAATCCTCGCCGTTGTAAGCATATCTCTCACCGTAGAGAAGGTCATACTGGAGATTGTCAAGACCATTCTGGTAAGTGGAGGAATCTGCCTGTGTCTGTGTGTAAGTAAACATGGTTCCTTCATGGATACCCATCTGGCCGGTAATGTGTGCTAATAACTGGTAAGCAGTCAGATCAGCGTCCTGTTTTGGAAGACCGAAGTTATTCCAGGTTGCATATTTTGTCTTGAAAATATCACCGGATTTCATATCGGAATCTTCAAGACCCATTGTAGGAAGGTGATCGCCAAACATAACAATAATGGTATCCTCACCGCGGCGGTTGACTGCATCAATGAGGTTTGCAATAAAGTTATCTGTGTTGTGAATCATGTTTACATAATATTCCCACTGATTATTGGAGGCTTCATCGGCAGCTCCGGTTACAGTGATCTCCGGATTCTCAATAATCTTTTCAGTTGGATAATCTCCATGGGAACCAACTGTGATCGTGTATACAAAGTCGGACTGATTTTCTGTTGCATCCATAGCTTTTACAGTCTCATTTACAAGAACTTTATCGGTTGGCCAGCTTCCACTTGGTGTGTACTCGGTAATGTTCATTAACTCTTTACTTGTAAATGTATCAAATCCCATTTTTGAAAACGCATTGTTTCTGCTGTAGAAAGTAGCAGTGTTGTTATGTACGACATGTGTGCCATAACCAATAGAGGAAAGGTCAGATGCAATACTTTCAACGCTTGGGCAGTCAGACTGTTTTAAAATTGTTTTGTAAGGATACTCGCCGGTACCAAAGTACTGCATGCTCATACCGGTTAAAACTTCAAATTCTGTATTGGCAGTTCCGGCTCCGACAACAGGTACGGTAAGATAACCGGTGGTGAAGTTCTGCTCTAAACTGTGGAATGTTGGAATCGGATCTTCTGACATCTGAAGGAAATTCACATCATATGGATCGATAAAGGATTCCAGCAAAATACAGATAATATTTGGCTCTTTGCCAGCAGAAACAGTTGTTTCTTCTTTGGAAGAGTCCACTAAAGTTTCGATAGCGTCAATGGTTTCTTTGGAGTAATCATCCGGTTTATTCATTCCACGGCCGACAACGCTTGTAGAGAAACCATAAACAAATCCGTAATCAGAGTAACCCTGTGCAATATTTGCAAAGTAAGAGGCAATAATATTAGAACTCTGTGCAGCCTGCGTTGTGATCGGAATACCGACAACTAACAGTGCAACGATCGCAAGTGGGGAAAGTACAACGTGGCGTTTTCCCTGATACTTCGGTCCTTTGATAAAGAAGAGAACCAGAAATATAATGAAAGAAGCAACCACAGCTACTACAACGGTAGCCTCTTCCGCAGTAAAATAATTGGTGTTCTGCATTGCGAACAGGTCTGGAAGCATTTTAAAATCGGTGTAGCTGAATGGAGTTACACGGTTGGAAAGGATGATTCCGTTAACTGTTCCGAGGAAAATCCAGAGTCCGGTGATCAGAACACGAAGCTGTGCTCTTGTCTTAAACAGGTAAACAATTGATAAGGAAGCAAATACAATAAAGGCATTGTAAAGGTAAGCCCATGTATGATTGCCTACGAAGGAAACAGCAGAGAAAAAGTCTCTTCTGGAGATCACTTCTACGGTAAAAGTAATAAAGCATGCTAAAATAAAGTGGAAAATAAGAGAATATTTATTGAAAAATGCAATTCTCTTATAATATTTCTCACTGTGTGGTTTCCTTTTTGGTAATTTTGAAAGAAAAACTTCTGCTTTTCCCTTTACCGGTGCAAATTTCTGGAATAATTTATTCATTTTTTCTTTGACTGAATTGAATTTCTGTTTCATATACCCTCCTTGTTGGCTCAGGAAAATACAAAAAATTGATTTTCCTGTCTGCATCTGAGCTTTTTGCAATTGCTTTTGCAAAAAAAATACAGGTGCGTTACATTTATCAGCAGTTATGGTAATCTGCAATGAAAAAGAGTTTTAAAAGCTCTTTTATTGTCCAAGTAAAACACATGTAAAATTACAGTAAAAAAATTATTTTTGATACTAGAAGAATATATCGCTTATGAGGAAAAAAAACAATTGGAAAGATAAATAAAAAAGAAGGAAGATTTCAGGATTTTCTATAAAATATGAATAAAAAATGAACAAACTATGACTAAATGAGAACATATAGCACAGGAGGCTATTTCACAAACTTGTTAATAGCCTCGTTTAAGTCTTTTAATACCTGATCATCACCTGTTTCAATCGCATCTACCAGACAGTGGTTAATGTGATCTTCCAGAATGATTTTACCGATATTGTTAATTGCTGACCGCACTGCCGCAATCTGGATCAGGACTTCACTGCAGTCCCTTCCGTCCTCGATCATGGTCTTAACGGCTTCCATATGCCCGATCGCACGGTTCATACGGTTTAAAACTGCCTTTGTGTTTTCGTGATGGTGTGGGTGGGAATGTGAGTGACCGTGTTCGTGTGCTTCCTCATGCGTGTGTGTATAAACAGTACCGTCCTTGGCGATGTGTGTATGTTCCATATGTACTCCTTTGTATTCTATAGTTACCAGTCACTATCCCAGTCTGTTGTTCCAGAATCCCAGCTGTCTCCGGAATCCCAGTCATAACTGCTGTCAGAATCTGAATCAGAAGTATAATGCTCGTCATAGTAACTGCTGTCCTCAAATTCCGTAAAAGAGGAAGTCCATTCGCTATCATCATTGTAGTTGAACTGATAGTCAGTTTTATTTGCTAAGACGTCGTCCGGAATCGAGGATTTACTGACTTTTTCATAATCGCCACCGTAACCGTAGTCTTCGTACTCATACCAGCTATGGCGTGTGTTGGCGTAAATGGTGTCGTTATAGCGATAATAGCTGACATTGTAATAAGCGTGGAGCGGTGCAAATAATAAGCAGAAGGAAATGACATAAATCACAACATAAGTCAGTAAAAATGCGCGACCGGACGACTTTTCCCCAATTACGTTATCATGAAATTTTTGCAGGAGAGGAACACGGCCACCAAATTTACCAGCCAGAATTAAACTTGCGATTGTCAGTCCGATTGCAAGAAAAATGGACCAGAACAGGGAAGCTCCGAATCCTTTGGCAAGCATATCGATAATGGCAATGGAGATCAGCCCCACAAAGCCGGCAAAAAAGATCGCAAAAGTGATGAGTATGTTTTTCCGCTTTTCTTTCTTCTGCTCCCGCGTGAGTGTCTGCTGTTGCTTTCTTGTCTGGTTATTTGCCTTCTGATTTAAAATCTCAGATTTTAATTTCAGATAAAGTTCATTGACAGCATAAGCTTCATCCGTGCCCTGATAGCGGATGGCACGTTCGCCGTTTGCCTTGTTTTTGTATACAATGAACTTGTCGCCATCCTGATAAATACCAAACGCTTTTGGTTTCTTATAATTGATGCCAATAAAAAATCTTGTTGTCTCATACGGCGGCAGGTGTCTGTCCTGATACCACTGCTGTAATTCGGCAATTGTTTTTGGTGTTTTGTCGGTGGTTCGTTTGACGGCATTGTTTGTTGCCCCGCAAAATGGACATTTATCTGCAGTTTCTTCAATCATGGAACCACAGTATTCGCATTTTATCTGCATTTTCATTTCCTCCCCGGAAGTGGTGTGTTAGTCAGAATAGATTCTGTTTTACCACTTCTATATTATAAGGTAATGATTTAGTACTTTTATATTATTACAGTATAGATTATATTATGACATTTCTTTTTGACAGAATCAATAGAAAAAAGTGTTACTTCCGGGTGAGCAGTAACGCTTGCATTTCCGGTATAAAGCAGATATAATTTCTACATCAGAATAAAAATGTTTCATCAACAAAAACTATACGATGGGGTATATCAGATTTGGTATACCCTGTTTTTTGCTTCGCAAAACAAGGAGATAACCAGGATTATGAATTTATTAGATATTATTGGACCGGTCATGGTTGGACCGTCCAGCTCCCATACAGCGGGAGCAGTAAAAATCG